>Ga0307963_1001321_pt1 | contig 18869 bp, 21 predicted proteins | sample OrgLakmetagen594_FD_201829 | JGI IMG/M metagenome (GOLD analysis project Ga0307963, IMG submission 201829) | Saline water microbial communities from Organic Lake, Antarctica - #594 | ecosystem: Environmental > Aquatic > Non-marine Saline and Alkaline > Saline | place: Antarctica: Organic Lake... | reverse complement strand
TAACAAAAATGGCTAAATTTGTGCTAATACGAAATTTTGAGTAATTTTATAAACTTAAAAGCTTAATAGAAAAGTGAGCGGTTTTAAAGTCGCCACTTTCGTTATGCGCGAGACGTTAGCTTGCATATTAAAAAATAAATAAAAACATGTTTGAAGATAAAATAGAAGAGTTAAAAAAAGTATGCTACACTGATGTAGTTAAAAAAATTAATAAACACTTAAAAGAGAACGATTTTAAAAAACTTAATGAAATAGAAGATGGAATTTTCTGCTCTATGAGAAGAAAACTATCATTCAAAAGAGAATATCCAACAAACTTCCCTCAATTATATTTTTTAAGAAAATCCCTTATTTATTTATATTCCTCAGAAGAATATTTAAATTCGCAATAGCATATATTTCATAATCTAAGTCGGGGTCTGACTGTGATATTTCTTTGTTTTTTATAGCATCAATATTTTTAAGAAAATGCAGATAATGTTTCAAAATATTTGATTTATCATTTGAAAATAAAACATCTTCAATTATGGCGACACCTCTATCAATGTCTATATTGTTATCACTTTTTAGTATAAGTTTTATGCCTTCATTTAATTTTTTATCATCTTCTTTCATAATATCATATTTTTACCAAATATAAATAAAACAAAATGGATAAAGATATTGGAGTAGGTATAATGCCTGAATTATGATAAAATTCAGTTCCAATAAGAGAATCTAAACCATAACTCAATCCGTAATTTAACATAAATTATAAATAAAAAAAAAAAGAATATGAATACAAAAAGAACTTACGAACAAGTTAAAAATGAAATTATACAGAAAAATTTATTAAGCTTATGTATGGAAATGACAAGCAGAATAAATTCAATTTGCCATTTTGCAAAAGTTCCCTTAAAGATGGAACTTATAAGTCTTCCAGACAATCTTCAGGGAAGTCTCGACAAAGTGCTTCAGAAAGAATAGAATTGGAAAATCCATTATAATTTCCCCTAACTTCAATTTGCACTGTAAAGGTTTTTTGAGCTAAAAGACTAGACAAAGTAACATCAGACAAATCACTTGTAATTACAGAAGAATCGGGATTTATATTATTTCTTAAAAGAATATCTAAAATAAAAATATGAAAATTTTGACACTTATCGCATTAGTACTTGTAATAATGATGTTACTAATTATTATTTATTTAATATTTGATATTGTTAAGTATTACATATCATCAAGGTTCAATAGTAAATCGCCGAGACAACAGTACCTACAGCAATCAGAGAAGTTAAAAAAATTAACCAACGATTCTGTATCTTCTGTGTATCCTCAACGTGACGTAACCTTTTCTCGTTTTTTTGCTCCTTTTGGAAGTCTTGGACAAATCCATAGGAGTGCTTCAAAATCCCCGAAAAAGTTATTTTGATATTAAATTCAGCGCATATATTTATAAAACCATTTTCTTTTAGGTAGTAACAGGCTTCAACTAATTTTTCACCAAGTGCCTTCTGATTATTGCTAATTGGGGTATTAAAAAAGTCGGTTTCTTCTGATATTAAAATTAAATGATTCATAGCGTTGAACTTATCGTCAGACTCAAAATCTCTATCATACAGCTTTTCATAAAGTTCAGGGAAAGATAAAGTATAGTGAGAAGCGTAATTAATTAGATGTTTTAAAATATCATCTAAATACTTTAAATTTGATTCAATACTTTTATCACTAGTCATATATTAATGAATTTAAATGCAAAGAAACAAAATAAAATGGATACGCAAGTAAGACAATGAAAAACGCACCACAACACAGGCTATAAGTAATGCGGGCTGATGGGCTGAAATTGAAGTTAAGTGATTTTTTACTAAGTTTGTTCTACAGCTGAAAAGTAATTGCATTTTTATCCCGCACTACTCATAGCCTAAACGTTGTATTTAACAAATTTTAACATCTTAAAATACTTTACTATATTTGTAAAAAATAGCAAGTGAATAGTTTTGTAAAATCTTTTATATTAAATAATAAAAAGCAAGTTGAAAAGTATCATAAACACTTTAAAGACAACAATTGGGAAGTACCTATTATAGAAAAAGATACTAATGGTAAAATAACATACTCAAAATATTATTATGTAAAAAATATAAAAACAAAGATAGACGGTTCTCTTAAAACTTTACATGAGGGTAAAGAACCAGAATACAAAATACAAGATAAAATAACAAAGACGGTTTTAAGCCGTCTTAAACATTTCCACTCAGTTGTAGAAGCAGATATAGGTAGAAACAAATCTGTTGATTCTATGGTAAAAAAGATGGTAGACCTTATAAACTATCACTTAAATAGAGTAGATAACTATATAAATAACAGTGATTCTTTAGATGAAAAACAAGAAAACGAATCTTCGGATAAGACATTAAAAGATTACCAATCCGAAGAGATAACTTTTGACAACACACTCTATTCTGATAAAGCTACAATAACAGATGCCTTAAACAAATTAGATTTAGAGCAAAAAAAAGAACAAAGTCTATTAGAGTTATATAACAACGCTAAAGCACCTCTCTCTATGAGGGAAGCTATAGAAGCAGAGTTTCCTCATGTAAAAAGGTATGTGAATACTTTAAAAATAGATTGGGATTCTCCGCCTAAAAACGAAATGCTTATCCACATTAAAAACCCTCCTGAGTGGAATCCTGACAAGCATTACTTTGAACAAGATAAAAAAACACTACAGTTCTATGTAAATGAATTTAAAAAAATAAGACGAGGAATTACTATATCAGGAGTAGAAATATCTCCTTGGATGTATTCTCACCTTAATGTTTTTAAAACAGATATTCCTGTAGAAGTAAAAGAATTAGACGGCAGCTCTTCATCAAAGGATGAAATAATGAATCCCCCTTTAAGAGATAACGAGTGGCTTATAATCCAAGATAGTTACCAAGAGGCAAAAAAGAACGACGAGATGTTATTCTTATGTGCTACTCGTAGGGCAGCTAAAACAACTTTAATTGCATCCCACTTACAAGCAACAGCTTTAGCAAAAGGAGGTGAACTTGTTGTAGCAGGAGGTTCAGTAAAAGATTTAGGACAAATAGAAAAAAACTTTAAAAAAACAATGCTTCACGCAAACCCCGCTTTTGCTTTTCCTAATATATCTACGGATTGGACTAAAAGAGTAAAATTAGGAATAAAGAAAAAAAATCAAAAAGATATAAGCCCTTGTTTTTTAGCAGTAATAAACTTAGATGGAGGTTCTGACAATGCATCAGAAGTACTAGCAGGTTTTACCCCTAATGCTTTTGTACTAGATGAAGCAATGAAAAGCCCTTTTAAAGCACAGTTAGATGGAGCCAAACCTTCTTTTGACTCCCCTTATGGTAAAAGGTTAGTAGCTATTTTAAGTGGTACAGGTTCTGCCAATGACAATCTTACACAAGATGCTTACATGATGCTCAAAAAACCAAAAGCCTACGGAGTTCACGGTATGAATTGGGAAGCATTAGAAAGAAACATGACCAAAGAACAAATAACTTGGAAGAGAAGAGAATTTGGTACATATATACCTGCTCAAATGAGTGCTAAAACAGGGATGATTAAAAAAGAAATACCTTTGGCAGAATACTTAGGTATAGAGCAGACTAAAGAATTATCTCCAATAAAGATAAACGTAACACAGTGGGATAAATGTTTAAGTATAATAAAAGAAGACAGGGCTAGAATAGCAACAGATAAGAAATCTCTAACAAAAGAAAAAGCCTATTACCCAATTGACCCCGAAGAAATCTTTTTATCAGGAAACGAAAATCCTTTTGATAGAGAAGCTGTAAGAAGGTATAAAGAAAGAATAATAGAAGAAGGTAATATAGGGAGAAATGTAGAGTTGTTTTACAATGAAAAAATGCAGCAAGTTGAAATGGTTGACTCTAATAAAGAGGTTTCAGAATTTCCTTTTAATGGAGGTTTCCACGATTCTCCTGTAACTATATTTGAACCACCATTACCTAACCAACCTTTTGAGCTAACTGTTTCTGGTTTAGATGATTACAAACAAGAACAAGCCGATTCAGACTCAGTTGGTTCTTTTGTATTAATAAGAAGAGACACAGAAAAAGTAGTTGCAACTTACCATTCAAGACCCGACCCTCACTCAAGATTCCATGAACAAGGGAGGTTATTACTAGAGCTTTATAATTCCCCTGTATTTATGGAGAACGAAGATATGGGTTTTAAAGAGTATATGGATAAAATGGAAATAACAGATGAGTACATCTTAAAAAGCGTAGAGTTTACATCTGATGTTAACTTCGACACTAACCAAAAAAGACAGTATGGTTGGCAGCCTACAAAGAAAAACAAACCTTTTCTATTTGGTATAATGTTTAAAATGCTTACTAAGAAAGAAGAGTATGAGGATAAAGAAGGTAAAATAAGACAGCGTTATAAATTTGAAAGACTTATAAATGATGTAAGACTTTTAGACGAAATGATGAATTACAAACCAGGAGGTAATTTTGATGGACTTACAGCACTTATGTCTGCTTATGGTTATGATTGGTATTTAGCTGTTACAGGACAAGCCCCCGAAAAACCTTTAACAGAAGAAGAGAAAAGAAGAAAGGAAGAATTACTAGAGAAAAGAAAAAATAAAACCTCACAAAGAGGTATGTTTCCTAAAAGCAGAAGGGGAGGGAAACTTTGGTAATTTTTAACAAATTTTTTTTGCTAAGATAAAATCACTATTTTTGTGAAAATTTTAACATTAAGTAATGTCGCAAGGAGCTGATTCAGCTAATTTATACCACCATGTCTATAAAGGATTAGGAGATACAAGTGAAGTATCTTCCGCCCTTAACCCCCAAGCTATAGCTACACATAAAAAGCTAAAAGAGAAGTTTGGTAAGGATACTATGGACAGACTGGAAGAGATTGGTCATAGACAAATAACATCTAACTTAGCATTCAACGAATACTATTTAATGCTCGAAGGAGATTTAGCATATACAGATTACCAAGAAACCCCTGAGATATTAAATCACGTAGTAGACCTACGCCAAAAAGCAGATATACCTTCCTATGTAAGGCACTTTGATTTAATAGGTCAAGTAACAAAACATCTTCAAGGCAAATACAACGACACAAAAAATAAATTCGTAGTAGACTTTTTTGACGATGTATCTAAAAATGAATACGACAGAGAGTTCTCAAACAGAATATTTCAGTTCACCCAAAATGTATTTAATATAGAGTTAGAATTAAGGTTAATGCGTAATGGTGTTTCTTTAAAACAGAACTTTGAAAGTGAAGAGGAGCAGCAACAGTACATGGAGTACTTAGAGCAGCAAAAGAACATGCTAGATACTCCTCCTGAAATTAAAACTGCTATGAGTACTCAATGGAAGCCAATAGCAGCTAAGTGGGCGCAAAAGGCTTTAGAAAGAGATAGAAGGTTGTACAACCTAGATGAAATGGAGAGAGAACACTTCAAAGATTTCTTTTTAACAGGTAGGTATTTCAAACATTATTATATAGGCTACGATTACTACGCTCCTGAAAGATGGAGCACAATAGAAACCTTCTTTTCGCAAGACATAGATATAAAGTATCCGCAAGATGGAGAATATGTAGGCAACATACAAAACATGGCTCCTTCGAGTATTGTCAATAAGTTTGGACACTTAATGAAAGAGAAAGATATAAGAACACTATTAAATTCTTTTGACTATCAAAGCTCCAACTTAAACAGCAATTCTCCAAAGAATCCAAAAGCTATAATGGAGGAAAACTTCACAGCAGATTCTGAGTTAATACCACATGAAGATTATTACGATAGACAATCTTCAGTAGAACTACAAAGTGCATTAGGAGTACCACTAGGGGAAGAAACATTCTTTGACTCACAGGGAAACCAACAAACAAGAGACGCTTGGATACCCAACTACAACAACACAGATACAGGAACATTTAACATTACTAAATATCTAAGAAGAGATATAGAAGTAAGAGAAGATACTATAAGAGTAACACAAGCTTATTGGCGTTCTTGGGATAAAATAGGATTGCTGTATAGGGAAAATGAATCAGGAATTTCTACTTTAGATTGGGTTACAGACGAGCTAGACCAAGAATTCTTAGAAGTATTTGATATAAATAAGGTAAAAAATAAAAGCCTTGAAGAGTTTATGCGAGAGCATGACGATGGCACATTGGAACCAAATAGTATTTGTTGGACGTATGCGCCACGAGTATGGAAAGGTATAAAACTAACAGCTACTAACTCTATATTAAAAAAAGACTTATACTTAGGTGTAGAACCTATGGAACTTCAAATAAAAGGAGGTAGCTCTAATATATACGATGTTAAACTACCTGTTACAGGAATTATAACAGACTCCGAGGCTAAAAAAATACGACCTTACCAAATAGAATATAACTACCAAATGAACCTTATGCACTCTTTAACAGAGAAAGAGATAGGTATTTTTTGGTTATTTGACATAAGTCTTCTTCCATCAGATTTTGAAGGACAAGGAGATGCACGAGAAACGTTACTTAACGTTACAGATATGGCAAGAGATGTAGGATTAGTACCTATTGATATGTCAAAACAAAATATGCGTGGTAGGTCAGGACAGCAGTTCAATTCAATGCAAGCCCAAGATATTTCTTTTGTTCCACAAATACAACAGAAGATGCAATTAGCTGGATATTATAAAGCTCTGGCATTAGAACAAATAGGTATAACAGAACAAGATGTTAAAACACCTTCTGAATACTCAACAGCCGAAGGAATAAAAGTAGGGCAACAAAATTCATTTTCTCAAATAGAACACATATTTGAAAAAATGGATAATGCTCGTCTTAAAGATATAGAGATAGGTTTAGCGGTAACACAACACTGCCAAGCAAGCGACCACGATATAAGTTTAGCTTTTACAAGTTCAGATGAAGAAATTGCATTAGTGCGAGAAGTTTTTAAAGACGAAAACTTCAAACTAAGAGATTTTTCACTATTACCCGTAGCAGATTCTAAACGTAAAAAAGAGTTAGAAACTTTTAAACAATACTTGTTAAGCAATAATGCTATTCAAAATCCACTTTCAGATGTGGCAGAAGTAGTGACATCAGATAGCTTCTCAGTAGTAAGAAAAGTACTAAAAGAGTCTGAAAGAAACCAAAGAGAGCAAGAACAAGTTCAAAGAGAACATGAGAAAGAGCTTCTTGCTATGGATAAACAAGCAGAGGCAGAAAAACTACAAGCTGAAAGAGACCACGAACTATTAAAACAAGATAATGAATTAGCAAATAGATTAAAGGTAACGCACATACAGTCTGCGGCTAGAGTTAATGACAGAAATGAAGAAGAAGGTGACATGGAAGCTGTAAATGAAGCAGCACAAAGATACATCAACGACGGAGTAAAGAATCAAAATGAGACTCGTAAAGTAGACTTAAAAGAACAAGACCAAAATAGTAAAGAGAAATTAGCTATGCAGCAGCTAAGATTAAAAACAGAAGACTTAAAGTTAAAAAAAGAAAGTAACCAAATTAAAAAACAAGCTATAAAAGCTAAAACATTTGGAGACATAATAAATAAAAATTAAGTAATATTTAACACAACAAGTAAAATTTTAATTAATTTTTAAGAAAGAAATAATAACCATATATTTGCAAAACAATGCCAGAACAAAACCAAACAATTGAAGAAGGAGCAGGACTTTACAACTTTAGTGAACTTTTAGGAGAAGAGATTGTGAAGGAAGAAGAAAGAGAATTAGTAATTCCTGATGACCCTGAACAAGAACAAGAAGAAGTTGAGGAAGTAGAAGCCGAAGAGACTCCAAAAGCTGAAGAGCAAGAAGAAGTTGAGGAAGTAGAAGCCGAAGAGACTCCAAAAGCTGAAGAGCAAGAAGAAACAAAAAAGATTCCTAAAGAAGAAATTCAAAAATCTACTAACACGGGAAACAACTATTCTTCACTAGCCAAAAAATATATTGAACTAGGTACTTGGAAAGATGCCGAAATAGAAATAGATGGAGAATCTGTTGTATTATCGGAATTAGAAGACCTAGACGAAGAAACGTTCTTAGACATAGTACAAGCACAAGACGCTCAAAGAAGCAGTGAGATAGACGAGAAGTTTATCAACAAAGAAGATTTAGATGATATTTCTTTAAAAATAATTGAAATCTCTAAAAACGGAGGCGACATTAAAGATGTGTTACGAGCTAAAGAAACTTATATTGACAATCTAAACACTTATGATTTAGACGATGAGCAAGACCAAGAGTTTCTAGTTAGACAGATGTATAAAATGGATAATCCAAAGTTATCTGAAAAACAAATTGACAATCTAGTAAACATTGATAAGTCTGAATTAGAGTTAGACGAAAAAGCTAAGAAGTTTGCTGACAATCTTAAACAGTCATACCACAGTATGCTAGATAAGAAGAAGGAAGAAGCTTCACAAGCTAAAGTAGCACAAAAAGAATCTATTAAAACTCTTAGGAAAGGATTAAAAGAGCACTTAGTTAGCTTTGGAATTAAAACAGAAGCAGCCCTAAGACCTTTATTAGACTCCGCAACAAAAGAAAAAGATGGTGGTTACTATGTAGACCAACAGTTTAAAGAGTTAAAAGAAGACCCAAAAGAATTAGCTGAGTTTTTAGTATGGAAAAACAATAGAGAAGATTACAACAAAATTATATCTAACAAAGAAACTTCAAAAGCAAAAAAAGACACAATGATTAAGTTAAACATAGCAAGAGGAAAACACCAAAGTAAAAAAACGGTAGAGCCAAAAAAAGATGACTTAACAACCGAACTGAATTCAAGACTAAAATTTATATAATAACTACTAATAAACAATAACAAATGACACTACAAGCACAAAATGTCCCAATTATCAGAAGTGGCAATCAAGCCATTGCTTTTATGAAGGGAAAAGAAGTATCTAAGTACTTTAACGGATACATGGACAATGCATCATTACGTTCATGGTACGAAGAAGACCCCGTAAAAAACCACCAAGGACTTGTTTCTTTTTGGAATCAACAAGACAGAGTTAAAAAACCTATGGGTCTCTTTGAAGAGCTATTAGCATCTAAGTCTGTATTAGAGGTAAACGGTCAAGAAGGTACTTTTACTTATGAAATTCCTACGGAGATGCGTAGAGGTATCTATACAGAATCAGATATGTCTAGTCAAGCTTATCCAGGAATTGACGGAAGTATTTTTTACATTACTTTAAGTAAAGAATTTTCACCTAATACAGTATTAACGTATGATGATTTCGACGGACAACAATTTGTTGTTTCTGAGGAAGAAGATATTCAACCAACAGGTACAGGATATAAACACCCTGTAACACTTGTAACAGATAATTTGTCATCTTATTTTGATGCTAGTAAACTAGGACGAGGGATTGAATACTTTGTAGTAAGTCATGGAGTTTCAGAATTTGGAACTAAATTTGCTAAAGTAGATATGCCTGATTTACCAGGGTCTATGAAGTTTGAATTTAGACTAGGTTCAGCAATGGGTGTAGAGTCTTATGTAACAGCTAAAGCTGCTTCTGTATCAACATCAGATGGTTATATGACTCAGCGTTCTAAAGACTACAAAAATAAGATTGCCTCAGAAATGGACAGAGAAGGCTACGGAGAATATGCAGTAAGAATGGATGTAGCACCAGATGGCTCAGTTATGCCAGAGACAGCTAACATAGGTCTTACTATGGAGCACTTAACAGAAAAATACTTACATAAATTAATAGGAACAAAATTAATGTTCCAAAGCGCAGGTGAGATTCGCACAAGTAATGGTGTAGTACGCTTCAACGAAGGTTTGTGGAAACAAGCACGTAGAGGTAGAATCATAGAGTACGGACGTACAGGCGGTATTACCCAACAACACATCAGAGAAGCTACCGAATACGTATTCAGAACTAAGCCTGATATGATGTTTGAAAATCGAAGAGTTAAGTTTAAGTGTGGAATGGAAGCATTCTTAAATGTACTTAATATCTTTAAAGAAGAGGTAAACGCTCAAGTATCTAACTTAGCAGCTTTACTTGGTGCAGATAGAGTTTTATCGCAAAACCCTATTTCAGGAAGTGATTTGAAAAACTTAAAAATGGAGCCAGTTCGTTTCACTAATGTATACTTACCACAAATTGGTCAAGTAGAAATTGAATATGACCCATCTTTAGACTATGGAATGAGAGGAGACCGTTTTGAAAGAGGTATGCATGCACACGGAAAAGCTCATACTACTCACACAATGGTAATTTGGGATGTAACAGACCAAGGATATTCTAATAACATGTCTGAGATTCCTAAAGGAGCAAACTTAGTAGAAGGCGGAAGCTTTAACTCTAACATCTACTTAGTTAAGCCAGAAGGAGCTTTAATTCACTCAGGAAGAAGTACAGGTCGCTATGACTCAAGACGTTCATCTGATATTATGGCAGCTAACAAATACATGGGAGAAGAGTACTTCGCATGGGCAGCAGGACTTGATGTTTGGCTACCAGACCCATCTAAGATTGTAATGATTGAATTGAAACCTTCGGCAACGAAAGGATTTCAATAAGAACTAAAAGCCCTCGATTAATTTCGGGGGTATATTAAAAATTAAACCAAAAAGATTTTGACACAAACCAAAAAAAAAGTAGATACAGTAATTAAAATTCACGATTACTTGTTAGAGACAGAAGACACTATTTATGAAGTAACTCCTAAGTATGATGCAGATGCACCAGACGGGTACAGAAATAGTAAGTCTACAAAGATTCTTAGCGACACCACAGGTCGCAATACAATTAGTGTAGCATTCAACAGAGAAATGGGATTGTGGGACACAGGTTTATATGAAAGTAGCCCTATGTACCGTGACATGAACCCTACTGATAGAAAGACACTAGTTAGTAAAGTAGAAGAATTAATTGTAGAACCTTTTGAAAATATCTACGGGAAGAATAAACTCGACCCACGAGATAAAGACTCTGAATTTTGGAACTACTTAGATGACACATCTTTTAAAGTTGATTTGTATCAAGGAAAATTATTTCACACTACTAAACCTTTAGAGTTACTAAAACTCTTTATCTGTTTAGCTAATAAAGACCTTGCACCAAAAAAAGGAGAAAGTGCTCCACAGTATAGAACAGCTCAATTTTGTATAGAAAATAAAGAGGAAGTTAGAAATTCTAAAGTGGAAGACGAAGTAACAGAAATGGAAGTGATTGGCAAATTCTACTCTTTACTAGAACAAGAAAAAACTTTAAATCCTATTTTAAGATATATTGGTTTGAAAAACATAGATGTAGCAAACAGAGAATTTGCTATAACAATGTTCAAGAGATTTATAGACAACAAACAACAGTCTTATCAAAACAGAAAGCTTTTCTTAGATGCAATTGAGTTAAATGCAACTAAAAATGGACGTAAAGAAATAATCTATTACGCAATACTTTCAGAGCTTTTAACGAAAGGTAAGCTAGTTAAAGTAGACAATGAGTTTATGGTAGGGGAAACACCTGTGGGAAACAACTTAAAAGCAGCAGCTAAATTTATTTCTACAAAACCTACAATGCAATCGCAAGTAGACGAGATGGTAAAATAAAAACAAGTAGATGACTCCAAACAGAGTATACGAAAAATACTTATCTAAAGTAGAAAAGAATTCTACAAATGATAATTTTTCAACAGACAAAGGAAAAGCTGCGGAGTTATATAATGAAATGTCAGTAAGACTGATAAAGTTCTTTTTAAATAACAGACAAGTAGATAACTTAAAAGATATTCAGGTATTATTAGTAGATGATACACCAATAGTACCTGAAACATCTAAAGAAGAATACGATTTGTTCCCTTTACCAAAAGACTTTTTATCTTGGTCTTATATAAGTGCAAAAGCCACTAAAAAAGATTGCAAAAATCAAAACATCTCTTTATACGAAATAAAGGATGAAGACCGAGCAGACTTTTTAAGCAATGAACTTTTTAAACCTTCTTTTAGTTATAGAGAATTTCCTTATAACTTTTCAAATAATAAGGTAAAAGTTTACAAAGAAGAAGGCACAAAAGTTACTAAAATACTTCTCTCTTACTATAAGTACCCTAAAAAAATAGAATTACAAGACCCTGAAAACCCAGAGTCAAACTTCACACAAACAGAGTTGGAATTACCCGAACATATTATAGACAGAATCATATCTGCAATGGTGGGAGACTTCAAAATTAGCAACTCAGACCCATCTTTTGAATTAGAGAAGATGCGACAAAATGAAAATATACAATAAATAACACAAACAATTATTCACTACTAACAATTAAAAACAATAATCATGGGATTACACAGAGGATTTCAACGTCCACTAGCAACACTAAACGGGAACGTTATGACATCGGGAGGCTCGATTAACCTTGCAAAAGGTCAATTAGGTATCTTTGACATCAGACAAAAAAGTATCAATGGTTTAACTGCCATCAGTGACTTTTCATCAGCAGGAGCAAAAGACCAATTTCAAATAAAAGTTGGAAATAACACTTTTGCAAATGCGAGAACAAGTTCAAATAAGAATAAAGAAACACGCCCTTTCAAATTATCCGAGGTAAAAGACTTACAAGTTTTTTCACCAAACGCTAATAAGAAAGTGGATAAATTTCTAGTAGGTTACGACGGTATAAATGCTAGCAGTGCCTTAACTTTTGAGCAAGGAGTAGAAGAGATAATGTCTATTAAATTAGAAGGAGGTATTATAGACTTACTTGGTTATCAAAATGGATGTACAATGTTAAACGTACATTTTGAAAAAGAGAGTGCAGACCAAACAAATCAGGAAATCGTGGAAAAAGCTGTAAAACGCTTAAAAGACGATTTATTGAAAGAACAGATTCCTGTAACAGATGCTATTAAAGTATCAGTTATCAATAGCGAAAACCCTGCTTCAATAGGTGAAGGTATTGCTCACACTTTTTATAACCTTAGCGTTGTAGATGCAGGAGAGTCTAATGCTTTGGCAGAAGTACAAGCACAGTTTGGAACTAGTGTAGTTCGTTCAAGCCGTACAGATTTGACTTCTGTTTACACAGTATTATTACCAACAGCAGACGGAGCACCCGCAGATTTTGACCCTGAAACAGGAGCAGATATTTCTTGGATAGCGGGAGAAACTTGTAATGCAATTTCAGAAGTTTACACTATTCAATTAGAAGATACTGAAACACAAGGAGATAGATTAGAAGAATTACAAGCAGCTTTTCCAGAGCTTACTATTACAATAGCACAAGGAGGAGTAGCTACTCAAACTTTAGTGACTTTAACAGGAACTGACGGTACAGCTAATATCAATGTTGCAGGTGTAGACTACTTAACAACTTTTACTACAAACTTAACAACTAGTGCAGCTAATTTTGTAACAACACATGCAACAGCTCTAGCAGAAGTAGGAGTTGTAGTAACGTCTAATGCCGCAGTATTAACATTTGTAGAAGAAGACGAAAATCCTGTTGCAATTACTGTAACTAACGCTACGGATTCTTTAGATGGTACAGTAGCAGATTCCACAGAAATAGTAGGTAACTTAGGAGGAGGTTGTCAAACAGTTTACCAAACTACCGTAACTTCAAATGTGGTATGTGAAGACTGTGACCCAATTTTAAGAGATTCTTTTGAAACAGAAGCACCACAAGAATTTGATTTTATCTCTTGGCAAACAGTAGAGCCTGTTTACAGTGCAACAGCACTTATGGGTATTAAGATTGAAGGTAAAGAGACTATCAACGTTCCCTCTGAACTATTAAGAGACGGTGTGCCGTTCTTGAACAACTCAGTAAGAGTTAGTGTAGCAGGTGGCTTTAGAAGCTCTGTTTACAATTCTTTCACAGAAGGTTCAGGAGATAGATTTAAAGTTAAAGTTTTACAAAGAGCTGAAGACTTAGAAAATCTAGGAGGTAATCTATGGGAACTTGAAGATATGGGATTCACCTACTTTAATGGTTATCCAAGACACAGAAGCGCAGATGGACATCAAAACGAGTGGATTAAAGCAGTAATGGGTGAAGAGTCCGTACTTAAAGGAAACACTCAGTACATTGTTTATGCATTAAGCGTTCAACCTAAATCTCACTCACAAGGATTTGCAGGACTATTGGAAGAGTCTTTCCAATACATGATTCTTGTAGAAGTTGGAAAACAAGCAGGTATAGAAGCACTTTTAAATGACCTTGCGACAAATGCAGGTATTGACACAGTTTCTGCATAGAACTTTAAAAGGGGAGGGAAACTTCCCCTTTATATTATTACACTACTACTACTTTATTAAAACTAATGAGAATAACTGTAAAAAATATTACTTTAATTGTTTTAATTATAATAATTTTTTCAACAGGATTCTTCATTTCTAAACATTTCTCTGACCTTAAACAACAAAAACTTCGTAGGGAGTTAAGTAAAGAGAGGATTAAAAACGATACTTTAGTACAACTTTCACCTACTACTTATAGAAAACTAGTTGCCGACACATTAACACAAAGACAGCTAAGAAAGAAAGTTAAAGAACTAGAGATAGAGTTAAAAGACCCCAAGATAGTTGAAGTTATAAAATTTGTACCAAGAACTATTGAAAACAAAGTTGTAGATACAGTTTTTATCAAAGATAGTTTGGTAAACATAACTGACTACTACCCTAACAAAAAAGACTATTTTATAAAGTATACTGCTACAATAAACACTATAACACAAAATGCAGTATCAAATTGGGACTTTAATCCACAAGAGTTTAAGTTAGGATTAGGATTAAATAATAAAGGTATGTACGAAGTAATTACAGAAGTACCCGAATTTATAAAAATAACAAACATAGATGTTCAATCTTTACCACTAGAGAAATCAAAAAAAGACAACTTTGGTTTTTTAATAGGCGCAGGATATGGAACAAATATAAATACAAGTGAAGACTTTATTAGCTTGCAATCAGGAATAAGATATAAAAAAGCTTACTTACTTATGAGCTTAACAACAAACGAAACAATTAATTTAGGATTAACATTTGAATTATAATATTATGGAAAATTTAACATGGTTTAATTTAGTTGAAAAACTAAAAGAAAAGATTGCATCTTTAGATTTAGAAATAGAAGCACTTAAAGAAAGAGTTACTACTTTAGAAGGATAAAAATGGCAGAGATAGGTAACATAGAAATTAACTTTCAAGTTATTGACTCAGGCGACCCTAAAACACTTTTAGTGGCGGACTTTTCATCTTGGAAAGTAATTAAAGAGTTGCCTTCTTATATTGAAATAACTTTACCAGGAGCAAGAAATCCTGTTATAACATCTTTTAACAAACAAAAAATTAACGGTTTTAACTCTTTAAGTTTAGGAACTTCTACACATATAAATTGTACTGAAAACTTTCAAGACTTACCTGATGGGATTTATAATATATGTGTAAAAGGAGGTAGAGATGGTCAACACTCTTTTCATAGATACTATTTAAAAAAAGATAAATTTCAAAACGACTTAGATGAAGTTTGGATAAAACTTGATTTAGACTATAGCGTCTTTAATAAAGAATTACGGGAATCATTACTTATCATAGAAGGTCTTTTAAGAGCCGCATCAGCAGCAACACGTAAAGGTTTTATACCACAAGCAAAAAACTTTTTTAATCTCGCTAAAGGAAGATTAGACGCACACAAAGAATGTAAAAACTGTATATAAATGCCACAAAGTATACAAAATATAACACCCGAATATTATCAAGACAAGTATGACGACTTGCTTATAAAAATGGCTCAAAAAGAAGTGATGAAAGAGAGATTCTTATTGGGAGAAGGGTTAGATAAAGATAAATTTTTACACACATCTTTAATGCAAGAAAAAGTCTGTGTAGATAGTTGTAGTATGCATGAGTATTTGTGGAAGAAGATAAAAGGAGAACTAAAAGAAGAATGTCCTCCAAAAAAAGAGGGTTTTCATTTAGTGTATAAAATATATGAAGAAAGTTATTGCAATATAGTACAACAAACAGTATGAACATAAACCAAAACATGATAGTTATGCAATTAAAAACACCCCCAATTACAGGTAATATTGAGGTATACGCTTGGATTATTGGAGCACTTTTAGTTTTTATTACTGCATTAGTTACTTATTTTATTAATGAAAAAAAACAGTTAAGGTTCGAGTTAAAAGATGAAAGAGACTTCTATAAATTACAGTACGGCAAGAATATAGAAGCTATAAACAACACAAACACAGTGTTAGAACAAGTTTCAAAAAACACAGAAAAAACTAACGACACATTTTCAAAAGTACCCACCATTGTTGAGGATAATAATCAAAGGCTAAAGGAGATTCAAAGACACACGAAATAATGGATATTAAGCAACGTTTAGAAAAAGCAAGGGCAACCGCTGAAATGTGGAGATTAGTAGGATATAAACCTATTACTTCTGAACCAGTTCCCGAAGATATACCATTTATTAGAACCTTATACCCTGGTAGTAAAAATGATTACTGGCATAAGGTAGGGTTAGATGATGCAAACGATGAGCATGTAAACGCCACAGCTTGTATTTATGATTTAGGTGCAGGAAGTGTTTTTTTACCTCATTTTCATATTAACCATACAGAACATTTTATAATTTTGACGCCAAATTCAAAACTAAAAATAGTTACTTATGATTACATTAAGGAATTGACTTTTCCAAACGCTATCAACTTTGAAAAAAATGAACCACACGCAGTAATCAACAAATCAAATCACAGGGTTCAATTATTAGTTATTTGGCAACCAAGAATGAAAAAATTTCAATTAGAATACTTAAATAAAAAAAATGCCTAAGCCAAATAAAGTAAAAGGTGTAGTTATACATTGTACAGCAGGTTATGGTAATGTAGAAGCCATAAAAAGATATTGGAAAACATTAGGTTGGAACTCACCAGGCTATTGTAGAATTGTTGACTTAGACGCTAACATACACACATTAGCAGACTATGTAGATATTACAAATGGTGTAAAGGGTTTTAATAGCGAATATATACACATAGCTTATACAGGAGGTGTAGACCCAAACAACTATAAAAAGGCAGTAGATACAAGAACAGATAAACAAAAGCTAAAATTACAATTTCTAATTAGTGATATTATGTTATGGTTAGAAAAAAATGGTGAAGATATAACAAAAGACTTTGCAGTTGTTGGACACAGAGATTTCAGTAATGATAAAAACGGAAGCGGTGTTATAGAAAAATTTGAGCGCATTAAAGAGTGTCCAAGTTTTGACGCAATTAAAGAATACTTGTATTATACAAGCGAAGATAGAAAATTAAAACTACCTTAAAATATAAATTATGGGATGTAGTAAAATAAAAGAAACATGTTTTGATAAGCACTATGCAACCTGTGTTTACTATGAATTAGACTTACCTGAAATATCAAGTATTACAGAAGGCTGTGTAACACTAGAAGATACAACAGAAGACCTATATAACATAGTAACAGACCTAAATACTAGTTTAGGTTTAGAAGAAGGAGAAATAGTCGGAGAGTTAATAGACGTACAAGCAGAAAGAATAACAGAATTAGAAGCACAAGTAGAGTCCTTAGAAAACCAAAGTTTTTGCGATTTACCAATAGATAGTTGTAACTTAGACTTGCAAGACTTGGTAGATATATGCGGCGAACAACCAACAACAGTAGGGGAATTACTTCAAATAATAATCAATCAAATAACAGCGTAATGGGATGTGGAAATACAATACTAGTAGAGTATGCAAATAATGAACCTTGTGAATTAAAATCATCAGATTGTATTATATACGAAGATGCAATAGCATACCTATCACTAAGCTCAGGTTCAACTCAAACAGAAGTAGTTCAAGCACTACTTTCTTCACTTATGGATGCACGAGATAGAATTAACTCTTTAGAGGCATTTACTCCAACAACAGTAGATAATCTACCGACAGGAGAAATTGGTCAAGTAACGTCTGTTACAGATGCGCTAACACCAACGTATAGAACAACTGTTGTAGGAGGAGGAGCAGAATTCACCGCTGTAATATTTAATGGTACAAACTGGATATGTCAATAATGGATAAGAGCTGTAAATCGACAGAACACTTTTTTTTATATGGGCTACCTGCTCCACAAGATATATGTAAAGATTCAATTTACTTTATCCGTGGTGAGGACGGTATAGAAATGTACATAACAGATTCTCAAAGAAAAGTTTACCCAATAAATTCAAGTAATGTAAGTCAATTTTTATTAAGTTCACCTAATAATAGCATAAACATACAAGAGGTAGGAGATGTAACACAGATAGAAATTAATGAAAGTTATTTGCAAAGTATCGTTGATGATACAGTATATATAAACACAAGCTTAGTACCTACTACAATAGGAGGTTACATAGAGGGACAACCTATTACACCACCAGAAGGTCTAACACAAGCACAATTTAATACTAAGTTCTTTACAAATATTACATTACCAACAATCAGTTTTGATATCAATAGTCAAATCATTGAGAAAGGAGCAGACTTTGCTGAAACTATAAATATAACATTTGATTCAAATGATGCAGAAGCAACAGGAGCAACCTTCTCATTAGAAAAAGATGAGGTAGAAGTTTCAGCAACACAATCTACTGCTTTTGCAGCAAATAATGTAATAGCTAACTTTACATTACAAGGATTTGTTAGTTATGCAGCAAATAGTGTTTTAAGCGCAGGAACAATAAGCACTCCGCTAAGGACAATTACGCAAAAACTAAAAGTTTGGTATGGTGCATTATCAGCAATACCAACCAACTCCACAGAAGTTAGAGCAATAGCAAATGATGTTTGGGATAATGCAAACACAATTACAT
>Ga0307963_1001320_pt1 | contig 18874 bp, 22 predicted proteins | sample OrgLakmetagen594_FD_201829 | JGI IMG/M metagenome (GOLD analysis project Ga0307963, IMG submission 201829) | Saline water microbial communities from Organic Lake, Antarctica - #594 | ecosystem: Environmental > Aquatic > Non-marine Saline and Alkaline > Saline | place: Antarctica: Organic Lake... | reverse complement strand
GGAGAGGGAGAGGGAGAGGGAGAGGGAGAGGGAGAGAGAGAGAGAGAGAGAGAGCGCGAGAGCGAGAGCGAGAGCGAGAGAAAGAGAGAGCGAGAGCGAGAGCGAGAGAAAGAGAGAGCGAGAGCGAGAGCGAGAGCGAGAGAAAGAGAGAGCGAGAGCGAGAGAGAGAGAGAGAGAGAGAGAGAGAGAGAGAAAGAGAGAAATGTACATCATATCATTATAAAGCGTGTCTTTTACCACGTGCGTGTGCACATGAAAGTTGTGATCAAATTGTCCTGAGTTGGTCTTTTCTGTCGTTCTTCCCAGTGCTACTAAAAGCCGCTAAGCCGCATGCAAGGTTTCTGCAAAGTCCGTGTTAACAGTAATCCAGTACACGGGAAAATGTACAAATTGCCTGCATCCTCCTCTGTCTCCAACTTCCAAAAGAAGGTAGACATGAAGAGCCCTACTAAAACCGACCGAAGTTCTAAGTTTACATTGCATATTTTAAACTCCTTCCTGTTGCATCTTTTCTCCAGTCTCCAGTAATAGGGGAAGTGTTATTTGCTGCTTGCGCTGCTCCTGTCTTATTCTTTCGCACCTTCCAGATAAGAGGAGGACATGGAAAACTCACGGCTGCTGCTGTTGTTGCTGCTGTTCCTATTGCTGCTTGAGCCCTTGCTTCCAGCTCGCAACAAAAACGATGAATCACGAGGTGTCTGCAGGAAAATTAAACAGATCCACGGATGTGAGCAGTCAACCTTCTTTACATTTGGTTGGGAAGGTGAGAGGCACCATGGCTTAGGTGTGGAGAGATTGTCGTGCTCCTCTCTTGATCGACAAGTACAAACCCGTCCATTGTGCATGTGAGAAACAAACTGTGACTGAACAAGCGTGGTGCTGCTCATTGATTGACCAGTACGAAACCGCATTGTGCACGTGAGAAACAAACGGTGACTGAATGAAGTGTGCTTTATAATAATTGACACAACGAAACCGTCCATTGTGCATGTGAAAAACAAACGGTGACTGAACAAGCGTGGTGCTGCTCATTGGTTGACCAGTACGAAAATGCATTGTGCACGTGAGAAACGAACGGTGACTGATTGAAGTGTGGTTCTTATAATTGACAGTACGAAACCGCTTTGTGCATGTGAGAAACGAACGGTGACTGAGCAAGCGTGGTGCTGCTCATTGATTGACAGTACGAAACCACGTGTGAGAAACAAAACAGGAATGGTGACAGACCGATTTATTAGGGATGAAGATTTCAGGGAGCCATGTGAAGAAAGGTCATACCTTTGGGTTCAGCTACAAAAAAAAATGGGGGCAATGCAAGGTTTTGTGTGAGTAGCGAGCACAGTACAGTACCAACGCAATTTTGGTACACGCAAAATTATTTGGTATCATGGCAAGATCGCATTAGTGTATCATGGCAAGATCTTATTAGTATGGTGCATCACTTTAGATCATCAGATCTCATTGGTATGGTGCATCACATTAGGTCATCAGCTCTCATTAGTGCTTTAGGTCATCAGGTACACAGACAGTTGTGAATCTGCTGCGTGCCTTTAAGCGTAATACTATATAACATATAATGCAGTGATATCTGCCGCCTATTTGTAAGCGTAAGACTATATATTGCAAAGGCATGCCCATGTTGGAATAATGCATCGTTTTGGTCACACAGGCAAAAAGATACTTGTAGGATCTGCTGCTTATTTACGCACATAAGTATTCGATGTCACACAAGCTCACGTCAGTGTGATGCATCACTTATGATCACACAGGCAAAAAGGTAATTGTAGGATAATTTCACACTGCATAACTATTCAATGTCACAGCAAGCTCATGCCTAATTAGTGTTCTTCATTCGTCAACCTACAAGTAGGCAGACACTTGTAAAATCTGACGCTAATTTTTGCATGCGCATAATTATTGAGTGTGTGGGCGGTGTTCATGTTGGTGTACCACACCACTTTTAATCCGTCAAGTAGACCACCAAATACAACAATCGGCAAGGACGCATTGTGCTGAACAAGATGCACGTCCAGCACAATGAACCCTTGCCGATGCTTGTTTAGCACACAATACGCACTGGATACGTTGTTCAGCACACTATGCTTGTTTGATGCACACAATAAGCACACAATGCACAATAAGCACACAATGCTTGTTCAGTACACAATAAGCACTGGATACGTTGTGCTGAACAAGCAGCTTGTCGGTACTGCAGCATTGCAGGATTGTATTGGTGCTGCTAAGTAGGATGTGCAAAGAAATGGCACAGGCATCAGCCACCTCTGAAACAGTGGCAGCTCCTGCCTGTGCCCCTTCCTTGTAAGCCCCACTCAGCAGCACCAATACAATCGTCTCGTTAGGGGCTCCTCTTGCTCATCACCCACCCACCTCCTGAGGGGCATTGGCTGATTCCTGCACCCCATGGACCTGTCCTGTGGCTTCATCCTGCCTGCGTACGATCCCTTGTGCCTTGCCCCCTGCGCATCAGATACAAGGGTTACTGATAAGTAAATTAATGCCATGGTGTAAACATTTCAAGACCTGTAAACCTGTAAACCTGTGAACATTCCCGGCACGAATTAGGAATGAATTACAAGGGTTACTGTGTGACCGGTTAAGAGTTCAGATCCTTTCCCTTCTGCAAACCGATATTTACATAACCTTCATGGCCTTCCATGTGAGGCATTGTTTGCATGCACGCATGTGTGTGTGCGTGCGTCCAGGCTATGTAGACTTTGGGAGGACGCAATGGAGCGCATCCAGCCAATGAGGGAACCCCGCTTGTGAGCCCTTTGCCTGCCCACGCACACCAAAGCCTGGAGCAGGATTATGTCATAGATGCTGTAAGGCACACACACATACACCCATATAATAACATACGCAGAGACACACACGTGTAAAACTTTTTGCACATGCCTGTGCCTAGCTCACCATGGAGCACTCACGCACGCAGTCACATGTAAAACACAACAGTTGAAAGAGGTAGTTATGAACTTGGGGCGCCCGCCTGTCATCCGCCTCACTGAAAGATTTTGACGTGTCACAGCAACCCATCTCCTTTGAAGATCTCCAGGCAGCAGAGCAACAGGTGATTACTTGAATGAGCTGCCGCACAAGGAGGTACAATCCCAGATTCTCACGCAAGCAATCTGAGGCAGTGACGGGTGTTCCTTTTATGCATCGCCTCCCTTTCTTTGCTCAATTGACAGCGCTTCCAGTTTGCCTGTTCGAACTTAGGAAGCTTACTGTGCCTAGGAAGCTTACTGTGCTTAGGAAGCCTGTGCCTAGGAAGTTTGCGCCTAGGAAGCTTACTTTGCCTAGGAAGCTTGCTTGTGCAAGACATGTTACGACAAGCACATCATAAAAACCATCTTTGTCTTTGAGGAGACTGTCATTAGAGATTTTCCTAGATTGCCCTTCTGGGAGTGTCGCTGACTCCCTTTGGTCGTGATACTGTACCCATACAAATTAATGTCACTGACGAGCCAAAGAGCACATAGGCTCTTTGGTGCGCAGGTCTTGCACAATAAACGTCATGGTAATTTTTCCATTTCTACCTTTTTGCGTCAAAGCATTTCCGTTCGTTTTTTATATCTGGCGACGTCATGGCTGTTCGTTCACTTATGACGGTTTACTGATATGTCTAATGCAAGGATTGTTCTGTATGCCGGTGTCGACCCCGATCCCAAATTACATACAGACACACACAAGATCGAGGACCAACGTGGAACTTGTAAGCTGTTTGCATTCCAGAATATCATAGCCTGGCTGCGTCGATGCTCTGCTACGCACTCACCTTGCAGTATGGTGTCCACAGCGTATCACGCCATATGGTAATTTTCATCCATTTCTACCCAGAAAAACAAAGCATATAGGTATTATATTGTCGATGCCTGGCACTGTCATAGCCTGGCTGCATCGACGCTCTGTCACGCACACACCTTGCAGTATGGTGTCCACAGCAAAAGCCACGTCTTGAATCACCCAATGCGATCTGTCCACCATTTCTGCGACAACCTCAAACGTCGGCGGCGCTGCTCGTTCCTGCACCGTCTTCTGAACACCCTTCCTGCACAAGAAAAAAAACAGGCAGGCAGTGAAAAACTACTCCCCACAGTAATTAATAAGGGGAAGAAATCAGTTTGGTATCCAGTACCGCAAAACTCTTGCACACAGAAAACACGTGCGCGCTTGATTGTTCCAGCACCGTCTTCTGAAAACCTCTCTTGCACACAGAATGCACGGATCTATTTGATCGATTTTTGCTTGTATATTGCCAAAAGGGGTTGACTGGTCCAATTGCAGGAAATGTTCCTTCCTGGTTTTCTTTCCCACTTGCAACCATTTTTCAACCTAAATATTGTGAAGACAGACCACGTTCACCAAGAAATGGTGAACATCGGATGACCCCAGATCACAATTCTAGCCTCAGATCACCTCAAATGGGCCCACAGCTCCGCCATGGGACCAATTTTCATTCCCAAAACTAGGTATTCATGACTTGCTTATACCATGCGACCACCCTGCACGTTCAAAAAGATACAAGGAGGTCAAAAAATGACCTTTTTGGCACCTTCTTGGCTGATTTTCTCTTAGGGAAGTGACTGGAATTTTGTATCTCACCAACCACTGGATATTTCCCCCTCATTTTTGTTGCAATGATATCTATTATAAAATAAAGTCAAATGCAATTTTAATGACATGATATGTTACAGTGGTTGATCAGATCCAGCACACGGGTGCCTGAAAAGTAGGGTTCACGCCGCGGCCAATTAGGCATAAGGGCCCACGTTTGCTTTAATGAAACTCAACTGCCTTGCTGCTGTTGTGGCATGGGCTACCATTTGGAGCCAAGTTTGACTGTAGCAAACGATAGCCCGCATACTCTGGGAACATTTGAAAAACGCCCCCATTTGGGGGGTCAGTCGTTTCCCTCTGGTATATTGCGCACACCCACAGCACGCAGAAAAGGCATGAGCAGTGAAGACCACAACTTTCTTGATCGAGAGAAGGGGCAAACTAAATTCCAAAGGGTGAACGCTTAGGGGTTCTGGCCAAAACCGTATTTGGGTTTCCATATAGACATTCACGCCATATTTGCGTATGCACGGTTTGGGCTGGCCCCCTATAGTGAACGTGTTATGCAACTGTGTCTTACGTTTGCACCAGTCCTGCTCATCCGTGCAATACAGATTGCGCGAGTTGGGAGCTCGAGCTTGGCTTTAAAATGAGCAGCGCGGACATTCTTGTGAAGCAAGGGCTGTTGTTTACACCCTTGCTTACATGGATCACGATTGCGGAAAAAGGAAACATCATGATGCGCAAGGAATGTCACATATTGCATGAGTGATGTCACGTTATGTTGTAAGAGGTGACAGCACGTTATTTCTGAGGACAGCACGTCGTGCGAGGAATAGCACGTTGTGTGAGGAAAAAGATGATGTGCGAGGGACAGTGTGCTGTGCAGGGGGCAGCACGTTGTATGAGGAATAGCACGTCGTGCGAGGAATAGCACGTTGTGCGAAGAAAAAGATGATGTCCGAGGGACAGTGTGCTGTGCAGGGGGTAGCACGTTGTGTGAGGAATAGCACGTTGTAGGAGTGGCGCGCTTAGTGATGCATGGACCATTGTGTAAAGAGCAGCACGCTGTGTGAGGGACAGCACGTTGTGTGAGAAATATTGCATTGTGTGAAGAACAGCACGTTGCGTGAGGAAAAAGATGATGTGCGAGGGTTTTCAGTATGTTGCGTAGGGAAAAACACATTGTGTGAGGAATAGCGCGTTGTGTGTGAGGAACAGCATGTCGGGTGAGGACTAGTACCTATGTGCGTACGGGACAGCACGTTGTTTTGAGAAGCTGCGTGTAAGAAATAGCACGGTGTGTAAGGGAGAGCACTTTTTGTAAGATGGCTTTTTGTAAGATGACTTGCTAAATCAGAGGCATGGACATACGAATTTCCCTGGGTTTCATAATGTGAGCAACGTTATTACATTTATTCAGTTGTTTGGCCAGTTAAGATGGATCTCTTGTAACAAACTCGCTAACTTTCACACAGACACCCAGCAGCATCCTGGTGCGGTGCTTGAGCCGTCGCCTCTTTCTCACACGTTGAAAGGGGGGGAGGATAACATATTGTGTGACAAATGGCACAAGGATCCACCAGCGTATCACGTAAATCTTAAATCCTCACTCACAATTTATCACACTGGGGACATTTAGGATTGTTACGCGATGCTATCCTTTCAATCGAATGCAAGCCTAAATCTCAGGTCACCTTGCTACCAATTTCGAAATGTAACAACAAAAATGCATCACTCACTTGAGCACATGCGTTCACTCGCGTGCGCCTGCACTTCCCAGAGAGCACACACACACACACACACACACGCACACACACACACACATTCACACACACAACACACACACACACCTACGCGCACACACACACACGTGTGCATTCTATATGAACACATTAGCAGCCACTCACTTGCGTGCAGCCTCATCACCCAAGGTCACAGAGGCAATGCCTCCAACTGCAAAATCGAAAAGAGTGAGGGGTTTGTAATGTGCAGTTGTGATGCGGGTAGTGTTGATTAAAATAATGGGAAGTGGTGGATAAAAAGGAACAATGGATGCACATAGGTGGCACGTGACACACAAACACACACACGTGTATGACTTGCGGCTACGAGTTGTGTATATGACTTGCGGCTTTGAGTGCGGCTACGAGTGCGGCTACGAGTACGGCTACAAGTGCGGCTACGAGTTGTGTATGACTTGCGGCTATGAGTTTAAGACTTTATAGGTTACTTTTGGGACGGAAAGCAGGTTATGGCCAATATATTTTTGCAGTTTAAATATTACACTCTGTTCACTGCTATAAGCTCAAGATTGCTCAAGCGCCTCTTTGCAGGGGGGTGGAACCGCTGATTTAACAGCCAATGGAAAACTCACACACACACTGACTCACACAGACAAACACACACCCTTGCTCACATACATACACACTCACCCAGATCAGCTAGGCTAGGATTCTTGATCACATTTTCTAGCACGTTGCCATGAGCGGTCGCGATCAGTTGCACTCCTGCAGGACACATGACACGATTATGATATCACACACACATGCGCACCAAACACATACATTCTGCATATTCAGTTGCACCCCTGTAGGACATATGACACGGTATAATATCACACACATATGCACCAAACACAAACATTTTGCATGATCAGTTGCACTCCTGCAGGACATATGGCATGGTTATGATATCACACACACATATGCACACATACATTCTTGCATGATCTGCTTGTTAATCAACATGGTTCTCTTGCCTTTCCTGATCTCACAAGTCAGCCCCTCAAATTCCAACTAATGTTTGTTCCAGATTGGTTTGTGCTGCCAAAATAACCCACAGACATGCAAGTCCGGCCTTCTGTGAAATGACTGCTGAAGGTCTCAGAAATATATGAAGCACGCGGGCTGTGTTTGCACTCATTTTTGGTTCCGATCAGTGCGTGCCCGTGCACACCAGCTTTGAGCACACATCTGTGCCCTTGCAATTAGGACGCACCTCGCTGTGCAATTGTGCGAGCAGCCATGCACTCGGCCTCTGTGCTGATCTCATCCACGATGATCACCTGAGAGGAGAGATTCGTGGTGAAAGCGAAGGCCCATAAACAACCATGGTGACAGCCCACGAAGCCACGATGAAAGTGAAGCGCACGAAAGACCATGCTTTACATTAAACAGGGAAAAGCAATACCAGCACCGCGTCCCATTAAATTCTTCCACCATGAAAGGAAAAGGACAATCAGTGGGGATTAGACAAGTGTGTCGCTTTCAACAGCCTTGTTTAAATCAAATAGGGACAATCAGTAGGGATTGGGTGAGGGGTGCTTTCAACAGACTCGTTTAAACCAAACAGGGATGATTAGTTGGGATTAGGGAGTATATTGCTGTCATCAGCCTCGATCAAACCATACAGCTCTTTGTCTGCGGCTTGTGGTTCTCAACAGCCTCATTCAAACCATACAGCTCTTTACCTGCGGCATGTGGTTCTCAACAGCCTCGATCATCACTCTGTCTTGCGCCTCTGGATTTGCGACCTGTGCAGGTGTGTGTGTGCGTGTTTACGTGTATGTGTTTGTATGTGTTTGTATGTGTGTGATAGAAAGACATGGGTTAAGTAGGCATCCTATGCCTAGTTTGATGAGTAAATCAGCGCACAGGTATCAGCACATAGGTATCAGAGTGGGCACACATACCGGGTGGCACGAGCTGAGCGCAATATTGATTGTTGCGGTTTCGACACCCCCCCGCTTCTACACCTTAAGTTTTACATGAAGAGGGACGATTATTTTGGGAGATTATTTTGGGAAATTTGGGCTGATAATGGACAAAGAGGACAGTTTCAGGGTTGGCCTGAACTACACAAGCGTGCTTATGGGAGACGTGCTTGTGGTAGACTTTTATTTGAAGATGATAACAGACAAAGAGGACAGTAGGACTGGCCTGAACCACACAAGCGTGCTTGTGGAAAATTTAAGCGATAAACTGTATGGTAATATTATGTTTTTTTTGTGGTCCTGGACACACTTTCCAGTGCACGTGTAGCAGCCTAGCTTCACAGAGTTTTAGTACTAGCAAGTTTCGCTTAACCCTGATCATGGTACACGATGGCCAGGGAAAACAATTGTTGCTCACATGCCCCCCCCCCCCTTGCCTTACTTGACATTGCTTTGGCCTGTGCAGAATCTGCTTAACCCTGCCTGTGGTATACCACGGTCAGAGGAAACAGTGTTGGTACGTATACAGAGGAAACAGTGTTAGTACGTAAAGCTCCCTTGCCTGCATGCGCCTGGCGTCTCCGATGCCTTTGTGCGGAATGTCGCCATCTCCTCCAATCTCATTGCTGCAAGCGCAGAGTGCAGCACATGCTGGGAAGAAACAATGCCACTTATAAATGAGTTTGCACAATTGAATTTGCACTTGTAAAGTTGCACTACTTCACGTTTACAGATCAAAGGTGTGCTGTTGGATCAGGCTGTACGTTGACACTGTGTTCGCGTTACTCTGAGGCTAGTCTGCTGAGAAACCTGCTTATACATAAATCGCTTCTGACCAAGCTTAAACACACACACACATACACTCACACACACACACACAAGCACACACACAGACAAGCACACACACACAACCCTGTACCTTGTGTCAATGATGACTGTGCGCCTGCCCATCCCTGAGAGCAGGCGTGCGATTTCCCGCACGGCCGTTGTCTTCCTACGTTACGCGCGCATCATCAGAGCAACACAATTTGCGCAGAGGCATGAAAAAGTGGCGCCCATTGTTGTCTAATCAATGCCCATTGTTGTCCAGCTAATGGAGACAAAGGCATGAGGCAGATTAAAAACATCGCTGCCCTTTTAAAAATCTGGTGCCCCCGAATCTGCTGACGCATTGTCAGCATGCGCTGTGAAAAATCCACCCCGCAGGTGGCACCCGCTGCCCTGACAGCAAATTGCAGTGTAAGGTCAAACAGCAAACAGAAGCTGTGCGTTCAATATCAAAGCGTGACGTACCCTACTCCTGGGCGACCAAGCAGCAGGAGCGATTGGCCATTTTCAATCACGTCAGCCACAAGTGCAGCACTTCCCTGTGTATAAACAGTGTGGTTGCAGGAGGTGCTGTCTTGCCAAAGTCTTGCCATCAACCATTTCTAGCGCAACCCTTCTGGACAGAACATTCACATTTCCTCCGCAGGAGGTTCCTTTTCTTTTTCTGCCTGTGCTGTTCTCTCCTTTTCTATCCTCTTTTTCATGCAGCCTGACCTTGATGGCCCGACCCACACGCCCTGTCAAGCCAACAATCCGCCCAGCGCGATTTCTGATGGCAGATATCCTGCAAGCAAGGGGTTTACTCAGTGCTTCAGATGCATGCATTGTTTGATTTTTGTAATGTTTAATAAAGTTTGTGCACATGGTTGCTGCCAGATTGGGTGAACTCAAAGCACTCAGCACAGAGCTTAAAATGTGCAAGTGAACTCAATCACTGCTTTTAATGTTGGGGTGTGTGACTAGCGTTTCGTAGCAGCTTAGACATCTCCCAAATACAGAGATGAAAGTGAGCATTTAAACAGCTTAGAAATCCCCCCAATACAGGGATGAAAGTGAGCACATACTCACCTGTGGAGCGTTCCGTCGATGCCTGCTCTGTTATCTTGATTAAAGGTCCCAACCTTCGTTTGGGTTGCGCAAGAAAGGTGGGAAATGTTAGCAGTAAGGACCAGATCTTGACCTCTTATTTCAAACTTTGATGTGACAATGCATTCCGGAAATATCTTACTTATTCTGCAACACGTCCCGAGAGAGGCAATCCTGAGACCCTCTGTGACAGTCTCCTCAAAAAGGAGTCAGATGCTTTTTGTGATATATGCCTTTGGCTAAAATGTCTCGCACGAGCAAGTTTTGTTGACGCAAGCAGACAATGACGCAAGAAGACTGTCAATTGAGCAAGAAAGGGAGGCAGTTTATAAAAGGAACACCTGTCACTGCCTTAGATTCCTTGCGTGAGAATCTGGGATACCTCCTTGTGCGACAGCTCGATCCAAAGTCTACCTGTTGCTCTGCTGCCTGGAGATCTTCAAAGGAGATGGGCTGCGGTGACACCTCAAACTCTTTGTCAGCGAGGCGGATGACAGGCAGGCGCCCCAAGTCCATGACTACCTCTTTCAACTGTTGTGTTTTTTATGTGGATGCGTGCGTGCGTGTCAGTGGTGGGCCAGGCACAGGCACGTGCGCATATTTCCATACATATGTGTGTGCCTTACAGTGTCCATGGCATAATCCTGCTCCAGGCTTTGGCGTGCGTGGGCAGGCAAAAGATTCACAAGCGAGATTTGCTGCTCGTTGGCTGTTGGATGCACTCCGTTGTGCCCTCCAGCTTTGTTTGCAAAGCTGTATTTCGAGAGAGATCCTGCTCTGAGGGAAGGAGCTGCACTTGGCCTGCAGAATACTTTCATGAGATTTTGACAGAATTACTACCATTAAAAATAATTAATTGTTACATTTTTGTGGATTTGAGAATCTTGCGCTGCCAATTCTGTTGAAATTTGCAGTATGCCTGCCCTCGAGCAGCTGCATGCATTTCATTACTAACAGCTTCTTTCTGTAGTTTGCGTAGTTTGGACACGTGCGTACGCGTGGGCACACACACGCGCACTTACGGGCATAAACAATGCCTCACCAGGAAGCTCACCTGAAAGAGGCTGAAGCTGCGGCAAAAAGATCCAACTCTGCTTGTAACAGTGAGTTTGAAAATGCCAATAGTTAGAACATGAGCTGTCAGCTTACCTTCCTATTGGGAAGACAACTATTTGACACTGTTGATGGAATGCCATACAGAGCGAAAGTCCCGGATACTAGGGATGCAAATTGGTCAAGGGAAAACCAACGCACAGCAAGGTGCGAGTTGAAGGACAAGAACAGGGGAGTAGGGTTCAGGCAGCTGTCGGTTCAGAACTACATCGCACTGCTCTTTGCGCTTCAACATTTCTCAAACTGCAGCTTTTATGCTTTCTAACACGATCCTGCACGCGGCTGTATACATGCGCAGGAGGAGCAAGAGGGGCTTACACACCAAATGCCCCCAACCCCACTCCACCTCCTCACTTGCAGCACGTTCACCAAGGTGAGAGGGCCTAAAGTTCTCGTTCTCCGGCTGGTCTGTGCTTCTGTAATTACCAGCATGGCAGCGAGGCACACCAATTTTTATATCTAGGCTATGACTGCCTATGGAGGACAATAATTTGAGGAAGACGCCCTCAATGGAATGTCTAAGGCGGCTAGAAGTTTGAATGCTGGGGTCTCAAATGTAGATTGAGGATATTAGGATTGACAGTTTTCCTCATTCCCACTGCTTCACATCAAACTAACAGTCAGCACCGTTAACGATGCTAAATCGCCCGTCCTTTCCAGTGCGGAAGCACTAGTACAGACTGTGCTGCTGAGGAGGGTGCTTACTTGTGTATGTGCACCTGTCACACGACACAACTAGAGAGACACTACTATACCTAACACTAGGCAGTCCTAGAGAGACACTACTAGACAGACACTACTATGTCTAACACTGCTGTCTCCCCTCCGTAGATACAGATCCGTACGACTTCACGGACAACAGTCCAGAGGATATTGGGCCGCACAGCCTCTTTGCCTCTGAGCCTGCTGCCTGCAAGACCCAGGTCTGTTGCATTGCTAGTCTTATTCAGGAAGGCTGCACGTTGCACCTAATTATAACGACGGCACGGCACCTCTACCGCTCTCTGTTGACATGGCGAGTTTACTAGCCTTTGGGAACTATTCACACACCTGTACCCTATCGCATATGTACGCATGCAAATACACATACACACACACACGCACACGCGCACACACACACGCACACACACACACACACGCGCACACGCACACGCACACACACACAAACACACACACACACACAAACACACACACACACACACACACACACACACACACACACACACACACACACACAAACACACACAGGGAGGAGGCACGGATTTCAGTGGCAGGCACATCAGTGCATCAGCAGATCGCCCCTTCCAGTCAAAAACCAATACAGGCTCCTATGTCCACAAAAGTCTGACCGGTGGGATCGGCAGGTCGGTCCTCCAGAGGGGGGACACCCCACTGGTACACCAGAAACAAACCAGCATCATGAACCTCTTCCAGAGCCAGAAGCAGGTGCGTGTGTGTGTGCGTGTGTGTGTGTGTGTGCGTGTGCGTGTGTGGATGTGTAATTTTGTGTGTGCAGGGGAATTACAAATGCAAGGCACAGGAGGCATGCAAATAGCCAGCATGCTACTGGTGATGTCTAGAGTAAAAGCGGTGTAGTATATATTACAGGGAACATACTATGCGGGTCACAAAACACATCATGCTTTACGATGTTGCGTGCTTGTGTACATAAATAAGTTCCAAGGACACTATCTATAGGACCCTCACGTACGCCTTACGTTCACATGTACTGCTTGCAGTATAAGGAGGAGTAATGGTATCGGTATTATACTTTATATGGAAGATGGAAGGGTCGCTAGTCGCTAGGCATCACCACTAGCAGGCTGTTGCCCTCTGAATAAGCCTGTCCTTGCTGTTGTTCCCCACGTGCATTCTAATACCATGCCCGAGTATTGCTCACGACTCACGACAATAAACACATGTCTGCACCGTGTCGAGAGACGTCATCATAGTAAGGCACTTGTGCAATGTCTTGTGTCTACATACCATGTGCAATGTCTTGTGTCTACAAACTGCAGACCATATGCAATGTCTTGTGCCTACAAAACTACAAACCATGTGCAGTGTCTTGTGTTTACACACCATATGCAATGTCTTGTGTCTACAAAACTACAAATCATGTGCAATGTCTTGTGTCTAAAAACTGCAATTCATGTGAAATGTCTTGTGTCTACAAACCATGTGCAATGTCTTGTGTCTACAAACTACAAATCATGTGCAATGTCTTGTGTCTACAAACCATGTGCAATGTCTTGTGTTTACACACCATGTGCAATGTCTTGTGTCTACAAACCATGTGCAATGTCTTGTGTCTACAAACTACAAACCATGTGCAATGTCTTGTGTCTACAAACGACAAATCATGTGCAATGTCTTGTGTCTACAAACTGCAATTCATGTGCAATGTCTTGTGTCTGCAAACCATGTGCAATGTCGTGTTTACACACCATGTGCAATGTCTTGTGTCTACAAACCATGTGCAATGTCTTGTGTTTACACACCATGTGCAATGTCTTGTGTCTACAAACTACAAACCATGTGCAATGTCTTGTGTCTATAACCATGTGCAATGTCTTGTGTCTACACACCATGTGCAATGCTTTGTGCCTACGCACCATGTGCAAAATCTTGTGTGTTACAAACCATGACTATGCTTGCCACCCTCCATCGATACCCAGCACCACCCGCCCACATTCTTGTCACCATCCTCCCGCTCTCAGCACACCATCCACCCATAATTGTGTCAATGTCCATTGCTATTTGGCGTCATCCATGTTTTTGTCACCCTCCTTTTTTTTGTCACCCTCCACCCATTCTCAGCACCTCTACCCACCCTTTATGTACTGCAGAAGGAGGTCCTGCAAAGCACGGGTCCACCAGGAATGAGGAACCACGGCAACACGTGCTACATGAACGCTGTGCTGCAGGTGCATGTGGCTGTGTGTTATCGTGCAAGTGTGTTTTGGGGCAGCACGTGCTATACATGAACGCTGTGTTGCAGGTGCTTGTGGTTGTGTGTTATCGGTGCATGAACGCTGTGCTGCAGGTGCATGTGGCTGTGTGTTATCATGCAAGTGTGTTTTGGGGCAGCACGTGCTATACATGAACGCTGTGCTGCAGGTGCGTGTGGAAGCTCGGTAAAAGTATGAAACCACACCTGGCTAAACAAAAGAAACAGTAGCTAGAGGAAGCATAAACATACCTGAGACACACAGCCACCTGAGACACAAGCCACCTGGGACACATTTTCCTGACCGCCTACATATAGACAATCGCGACCTGCCTGCACTGCTTGCCACCACTACCCCCAAGACACTCTACTCTCTTGCTGTTGCCCACGCCATTTTCAGCACAGTAATCCTGCTCCTCCACTAACTGCGCCGTACTGTTTGATCTACCCCTTGTTCTCAAAAACTGCCTGCTCTTGCTGCTCTTGCTGCTCACAGACTGCCTGCTCTTGCTGCTGCACTTCCCGAATTTAACCTGATGCCCTTCCAAAATAGTACGCCTGCTCCTCTACTAACTGCACCGTACTGTTTGATCTACCCCTTGTTCTCACAAACTGCCCGCTCTTGCTGCTGCACTTCCCGATTTTAGCTTGATGCCCTTGCAAATTAGTAAGCCTCCTCCTCCGCAAACTGCTCCTTCCCTCTTCAACCTACCCTCCTCAGGGGTTGTCCTCACAAACTGCCTGCTTTAAATTTATGCACATTTCTGCTTTGCCTCTCAGATCATATCCAACTCAATACTTCTACGTACATTAACCCTCCACCTCACGGACTCTACCTCCTTAACACATCTCCCTTTTTTGAAACCTACAGGCACTCTGCCTGCGTCTTTTTCTCAGCATCTGTGACTTTCTGTCACTGCACCGCCCAGGTCCTGTTCAACCTGACACCCTTCACCGACGAGCTGATGGCCCTGCAGCCCCCAAATGGTGACCAACAGCAGCCCGGTACTGACCCCTTACCGCAGCAGGTGATGCCCCCCCTGCATTGCAAAACAAGTCCGCACACAAACGCACGCAATGCACACAAGCTCATACGCATGAACTGCAAGAACGTAAACATGAACGCCTGTGCAAAGACGCACAAACAGATGCATACGTCCCTACCCTCGTATATATGCATGCACATGTTTTCCACATGACACACAACACGAGCGCACACATGCACGCACGCATGCACGCACACGCACACCCACGCACACGCACACACATGCATACGCACATACAGGGCACACACACATGCATACACACACACACGCACACACAGACACGTGCACACACATACAGGGCACACACACACATGCATACACACACACGCACACGCACACACAGACATGTGCACACACACATTATACTTATACAAACACAGGGCACAAGGGCAGGCAGCTCCCCCACCCTTGAGAGCAGCGGTATTGGTGGCAGAGAGGGCATTGCTGCTGGGGTTGATGGTGGAGGTAGCAGCGGCAAGGAGGGTATGAGGGGACTAGGGGCAAGGGTAGGGGGCAACAGCTCTTTGGAGGTCACAGAGGAAGAGGGGGACAGTCTGGCAGGTCTTACAGGTGTGTGTTTATGTCTATATGTATGTGTGGGGGTGGAGGGGGGAGGCAGGGAGGGTTGTGTGTATGTGTGTGTCTGTGTTATGTGTTAGAGTGTGTGTTATATTTTAGTGTGGGTGGGCTTTCAGTGTGGGTGTGGATACGTGTGTGTGTGTGTGTTCGTATGGGTTTGGGGCGTTGGTGTATGTTGGTGTGGGGGTGAGCATGGGTGTGGGTGGCACTTACCATGTTCAGGTATAGATGTGAGGGGATGGGAGGAGAGTTACCATTACCATACCTAGGGGTATAGATGTGAGGGGGTGGGAGGTGAGTTACATAAGTGCATTGTATGACATGATGTGACTTGTGTGACATTGGACATTAATGAATTGTGAGTTACATAAATGAATTAATGTGACGCTCAGACGGATGCTATTGCATGCAATGGCTAGCCTGCCAAAAAGCAGGAGCAGCCCAGTTGCCGCTCCTTTCTGAATTCCTTTTGAACACCAACGTATATCTTGCTGCACATACTCTTACACAGATATACACACACGCGTACACACACGAACAAAAACACACACACATGCACGCGTATACTCTTACACATACATATACACACGCTGACATATACGCACGCTCAGCAGCTGCCGCAAGCAACAGCAAGCCTGCCAAAGAGCCGGAGCATGACAACTGCTGCTCCTTCTTAGAGTACAGCCCCCTGCCAGGGCAAACAGGGACCCAGCCTAGGGTACCACAGCAGCAGCACCAGCAACACCAGCAGCAGCAGCAGCAGCAGCAGCAGCAGCAGCAGCAGCAGCATGACAAACAACATGGGAGGGCTGTGCTGCCTCAAGCGGGGGGTCCTCAGAGGCAGCGCACGACAAGGCGTGCGCAGCAGCAGCAGCAGGAGCAAGGACGACAAGGACTGCAAGGGCAGCAGCAAGAGCAGCAAGGGCAGCAGCAAGGACAGCAAGGGCAGCAGCAAGGACAGCAGCAGCAGCAACCACAGCAGCAGCAGGAGTGCGTGGTGGAGGAGAACCCCTCTGTGGTGGGCAGCCACTTGCCTCCGAAGGGCGTTACCCGTGCCCTGATCAGCAGCCTGCGCGAGTACTTGGAGGTTGCGGCGTGCAAGTGAGTGATTATGAATTGTGGAGGGGGCAACGTGCAAGTGAGTGGTTATATATATGGAAGTTACGGCGTGCAAGGGAGTGGATATGACTTATGGAGGGGGCGACGTGCAAGTGAGTGGTTATATATATGGAAGTTACGGTGTGCAAGGGAGTGGATATGACGGTGAGTCGTTATAGATGTGGAGGTTGCATGCTGAATTGTGGAGATTACAGCATGCAAGTGAGTGGTTACGAATGTGGAAGGGGCGGTGTGCAAGAGAGTGGTTGTGGATATGGAGGCTATGGCATGCAAGTGAGTCGTTATAGATATGGAGGTTGCAGCATGCAAGTGAGTGGGTGAATTATTGACGGAGCGGCATGCAAATGAGGGACCAGAACTGTGTTAAGAGGACGAGGAAGTGGACGGCAGGGTCGAGGACTGGCCTTTGCCAAGCTCATGCGTCATGAGTATATGCTCTGAAAGCCTAGTGGTCAGAGGCCACTATGGCTTGCGGATCTGAATATGCCTCCATACACAGTGCCGCCCACAGCAACAGCACCACCATTCCGCTTCTCACCTACTGCTCCTGTCCAAGTGCGTGATCACACAACCCCTCATGCACAGGTTAGCCCATAACCATGTATATATATATATACGGTGCATATACGGTACTTTTGGCAGGGAAATCACCAAATATACGGTCATATACGGTGTATCTATATGGTTCTGGCCAACCCTAATCGTGCACAGTGCCGCCCACGGCAACAGCACCACCATTCCATTTTTCATCTCTTCCTCCTGTCCAAGTGCATGCCCACACAACCCTAATCGTGCACAGTGCCGCCCACGGCAACAGCACCACCATTTCATTTCTCATCTCCTCCTCCTGTCCATGTGCATGCCCACACAACCCATCATCATGCACAGTGCAGCCCACGGCAACAGCGCCACCATTCCATTTCTCATCTCCTCCTCCTGTCCATGTGCATGCCCACACAACCCATCATCATGCACAGTGCAGCCCACGGCAACAGCGCCACCATTCCATTTCTCATCTCCTCCTCCTGTCCATGTGCATGCCCACACAACCCTAATCGTGCACAGTGCAGCCCACGGCAACAGCGCCACCATTCCATTTCTCATCTCCTCCTCCTGTCCATGTGCATGCCCACACAACCCTAATCGTGCACAGTGCCGCCCACAGCAACAGCACCACCATTCCATTCTCATCTCCTCCTCCTGTCCATGTGCATGCCCACACAACCCATCATCATGCACAGTGCCGCCCACAGCAACGGCTCCACCACCAGCAACGCCGACGCCACCGCTACCAACAACGCCATGAACAACAACAGCAATGCCGCCCCCCTTGGATCTCACCGCAGCTACATCAGCCCCCTTGCAATCAAGCGTGCCATGTGTGGTGAGCAGTGGGTGGGGCTGCGCCAGCAGGACACGCACGAGTACTTTGTGGCCTTGCTGGACCAGATGCAGCATGAGGTGCTGGGTGCACAGGTGTGTTCTGTGAGAGGCTACGGCTATGCTGTTGTGTGTCTTTGAGTGCTTGTTACATGCATATTGTGAGTGCTTAGTTGACGCTGCTGGACCAGATGCAGTGTACAGTGTGCTGGGCGTAAAGGTGACGTGTGTGTGGGTGTGTATGTTTGTGCTCATGAGAGACTACGTGGTTGCAAGTACAGGTTGGGCGCCCTTCTTCAATAAAATACTGCTGTGCTGGCCTGGGTGATTTTTTTAACGTGTGCTTACTCTCCTTTTTCCTGACAGGTGGTGGCTGCCCAAGGCCTTGCAAACCACCCTGATCAGCATGGTGGCGGTGGGGGGGTGAGGGTAGAGGAGGAGTTTGGGGGTGGAGGTGTCCACGAGAAAGGAGGAAGCGGA
>Ga0307963_1001319_pt1:0-17500 | contig 18875 bp, 10 predicted proteins | sample OrgLakmetagen594_FD_201829 | JGI IMG/M metagenome (GOLD analysis project Ga0307963, IMG submission 201829) | Saline water microbial communities from Organic Lake, Antarctica - #594 | ecosystem: Environmental > Aquatic > Non-marine Saline and Alkaline > Saline | place: Antarctica: Organic... | reverse complement strand
CAACTTGTTCATGATTTCCTTTCTCAGCAGAACAAGAGACTCTTTCTTTTTTCTTTCTGAGCTTATGGATTTATTTGTGGCTGGCCGAGACCAGTCAGCAGCCGGTCAGCCAAACAACCTGGCTGAAGGTCACCCCCCATTGTAATCATTATTATTATGGATTTAATTGTGGCTGGCCGAGACCAGTCAGCAGCCGATCAGCCAAACAACCTGGCTGAAGGTCATCCCCCATTATAATCATTGTAAAGTCAGGGACATGCACACGCAAACGCAAGCAGATGCTCGTGCCAACGTAGAACGGCACTTCCACAATAGTAGGGACACGGCGTTTTCAGCAGTCGTTTCCTTTAGAGAGGAGGAAAAGATATTCATTGGCCTGCCATCGTCAAAGAGCAGACTTTGAAAGTTGTACACACTTCAACTGAAAAAAATGAAGGCTACAGCATAGCAAGAGAAAACGAGAGAAACGAGCACAGAAATCCGTCAAGAAAGTACAGTAAAATTGAAATTACAGTCAAACGATAAGCAAATTATTTGCTGCAGTTGTTCACGCATTAATAAGAAAGTCAAGACACGTAAAGGGCACTTCCATGGCTAATGCATGAATCCACGTTCATTTTTGTACTGACATATTGTGATATGTGATCAAAATAGGGAAAATGCACAGTTTCACAGGAAATCAAGGTTAGTAGACCCTCCCAGCTACTGGAGCAAAATTTATCTCGTCTTATAAAAAACGTGTGTGAGGGCTGGGCGCCAAATGGACAGGTGAGGGTTGTGTGGAGGTCGCTGGCAGATGCTGCTTGGTTGGGTGTAAGGGAAGCTTAAGGGGACGAGGGGAGGCAGAATAATACAAGCTGGTAGTCAGACATTGCCAGAGCATAAAAGAAGGATGCGCAAGTATTGCTGCATACCCCCCTCTATTTTATATTCCGCAGCGTTGATGTGACAGTGGCTCTGTTCTTCTAGGCAGAAAGCATTTGTTGTGTGCGTCTATATCTCTCTATGTGTGTCTATGTGCTTGTGTATGTATTTGTGTGTATGAAACGAACAGGTCACCGCAATTTCTTCACCCTTGCCCAGAAGCTTGCACTTTAGCTAATCCTTCCTGCTTGTGCTGCTGGGCCTCTTGCACCGGTATGTGTAGTTGCTGAGCAACGGTTTCATCTCCTGGAGATATGCCAGCCTGCGCGTGGCAGGTGAGTGCGCAAGTGCAAGTGTGATTATCGAGAATTAATGATAATGATGCATGGATGTGAGCTCGTGCTGTGCATGTGAATTGCAATGTAAGCAGATTGCATTGAGCGTGCACTACCTGAGGAATGGTCTGTTGGTCAGGTTGATGGGGTGGTCGGGAGGAAGGGAGACACTACTATCATGTGCTCCTCAGAAATGCTGTTTATTAAGAGTACAGATAGCAAGGCGTGGGTGACCCTCAATTTCTTGCATAAGGTGTAACATTGACCAGAATTGTTTAGTTTGGTCAAAGTTTGGGTTCACGGACTTTCACACATTTTAACTAACCCTGCTGTTCGCGAGCTATTAAAATTTTGTCAAACTTAATGCCCTTTTTCCAAATATTTGATTATAAAATTGCAGCCCAGAATGCAGGAAAGAGCCTTAGATGGCCGTCAAACGTTCTGAATTAAAATATAATTTATATATAAGACAACTCAAGCATGTTTTGGGCGAGTATGATCACACAAACCAGCCAAATTCTCCATTTTCGAAATTGCACATCGAACTGCCAAACAATTTGAGGGTTCTATAACTTCAGTGTTGTCGCGTACGCACGTACGGACCCACATCGTACGCCGTACTATAGTCAGTGTTGTGCACTTTATGGTTGACGCCGTCAACCGTCATTTGACGGTCAGGCGTAATTTACGGTTTTGACCGTCACAAACTAATCCTCAGGCGTAATTTACGGTGATTTTAATTTTTGACGTCTGACGGTCGGCTTTACAGTTATTTACGGTAAGAAACCGTCAGGAATTAGTTATTTACGGTGGGAAACCGTCAGCAGCTGGCCAGGCTGGGCCAGGCTCGATTGACTCAGGGCCACACGAGCCCTCTTGGCCTGATTACCGGAGGACATTTTATATTTATATAGCAAATCGCAAATTGCAAATTTTGTTTGTGGGGAAATCGGAGCTTGAGTTGGCACTCTGAGCCACTGAGTACCTGACGCCGCACCGTTACTTACGATTTCCCACCGTCAGTATGAATTTCACCGTTTATTACGGTTATGTACGTAGACGTCATCTAAGCACCGTAATTTATGGTGCCATTTCTGATTGACGCCGTATGTGCACAACACTGACTATAGTACGGTACGGTACGACTGGTACGAATTCAAAATAAAGTTCTCGGAGGGAGGGGTCGTGCTTTTCGGCGTCCGCGAGGGCATTTTCATTGCAAATGATATTATTTCTATATAATATAATTCTTGAGGAATTTTGGGCAAGAACGGACCATTTTGAGCTGGCATGGTGTGCTCTGGGGGGCTGAAAAGGGCCTACAGTGAGGGATACACAATTCTTAGTTTAAGGTTGTTTTGGGCTGCATTTTTGAAGGAGGCATGCATGAAAGGCTTTAAGAATTTTGATACGATCTGCAGCTCTCGTACCGTATGTACCGTACCGTACCGTACCGTACGTACTGTACACGACAACACTGTATAACTTTCAGGCACCTGGTACTTGATTGTGTGCTGCTCCTGCTGCTGCTGCTGCTGCTGGAAAGGGCTGCCGTTCTGCTGCTGCTGCTGCTGCTGGAAAGGGCTGCAGTTCTGCTGCTGCTGCTGCGGTTGTGACTGTGGTGAGGACGAGACCAAGGCTTGGTGCTGCGCACTTTTCAATTCCAGCTGCTGCTGCTGCCGCAATCCCAGCTGCTGCTGCTGCTGCCGCTGCTGCTGTTGCTGTTCTTGGAGATGGCTGTGAGCTTCCTTCAGCTGTGCGCGCAAGTCCATCTCTATCTGGGTGAGACGCTGTACCAGCTGCTTAGCTTTGGGGCGTGCCTCAGCATCTTGAGAAACACACCTGAAGGAGGAGCAGGAAATAAGTGCTATAGCCATTATAAGCCTCACAAAGTCGCGGCTTTTCAGCTGTCTTTTACCACTTTTGCTAAATCATACCCATGTCAGAGTCCCCCAAACAGAGCCAATAAGCATTTCACCCAGTTCAAAGTCCCCTCTACCTCATTTGAGTGCAACAAACACGTTTTAATATCCGCAACATCGAGGTTTGCCGTACATTCAACATTCGGGGGAGCTGTGTGGAGCACGATGCCTATTCTGCACCCACTTTGGCAGGTTGCAACCCTGAACTGGTACCAATTGACCTCTGCTTCACGACCTAAGCAAATTACACGTATCAGTTCTGCAGCGTCAAATCTGAGGTAACGGGAAAGCCTGCAAGCGCAAGGCACTTAAAACAAGGAACAAGGGGAAAAAGGTGGAATTTGTTTGCTCGACATCCGTTGCAAGTTCTGCCCGGCTTTTGCTTCCCAAATTGCGGTGTTAGTAGAGCTTAATATAGCCTTCAAATATGGCCGATTGAGGCCTGGGTAGGTCTTTGCATGGACCTTTTTGACCTGTTACATGCTGCAATTTGCACCAAAAGGGGAGGTGGGACAAGAAAAGATTCACAGGACACGGCAACATGACAGACAGCGAAGGCGTTCCATACATGATTATACCTTGCATTTTGTTGCATCACTGCCCCTAATTATCTTTGTTGGCACACCCCCTCGAAACAGTAGTTTATTACGTATTCCATCTTGGAGGGGGAGGTTAGAGTCAAACTGCGTTAAAATTTCTATAATGATAAGATTACCTGATATTTTCAGGGCGGGCAGCGGTAAAGTCAGGCATGCAACAGAAGTTGATTAGCTGGGTGCCTGAAACATACTCCCTAGCTCTTTGAACCATGATAAGAAGATAGGGTGGTTGTTATGAGATAAACAAATAACTATCGGGGGCGGTGGCTTTTGTTTTTGAAATTACGTACTTTTTGTTTGTGCAATTATGAAGTGTATGAGGCAGCAATTCTGCATCTTACGAAAAATGGATTGTAGGAGTGTCATGCATTTATAGTAACACAATATGACACATGACGCATCCCTGCCGAGTGTAGGACACAAAGAATCAATCCAGGGCAGGTCACACACAATGTATGGCCTTTACTTTTGATAAGTCACTCACATCTCATACACCTCTTGTAGCTGTGGTAACTGGCCGACAGGCCAGGGTGGCCGCAGCCCATTCTTCTGCACTCCAATAACAATTTGGCCTGCAAACCAAACGAGGTAGACAGAGAAGCAGACTTTGGATGTGTGCATGCAATGAATCTAGATAGGAACTGGATGCTACTCTGTCGTGCTTACAGCGCCGGTGGAACTCAAGCACTATTTCGTGGCAACATAAAAGGTAACAAAAAAGGGGGCGTGTCATTCAGAGGACACGCACCTTCCACTAGATCTTTGTAAGGTTGAGCGCCAGTGGCCATCTCCCATAGAATGATGCCTGCAGAGTAGGGCAGTGAATATCATTCATCTCTTACCAATGTGAACGAAGAGGAATCAAAAGAGAGATGTACAAGACAGCAATAACCTGCAACAGCAAGTAATCCCAACCAATCCTGCTCGGCAAGTTCATGACAATTTCAGGGCTGCTGTGAGCGAGCAGCTCACTCTAAGATGCACTGATGTCAGAGGAAAGTAACTTTTAGCGCAGCACTCACCCAGGGAGTAGATGTCTGCCGCCTTGCCCACAATCCCGCTAAACACTTCAGGTGCAGCATAGACCAGCGTACCCCCAGCCTTGGAAACCTTTTGAGGGTTGCTGCTGCTGACAAGGTGGCTCAGACCCTGCAGGAGTTTGGCAATTCACCCCAAGTGTGTCAGCGAGCAGCAGTGTCAAAGCTATTTTGAGAGCCGTTCGTAAGCAAATGGCAGCGAGGGATAAGGAACATTAAGAGCAGTCAGCCAAAGCGGTGATGTAGGCACGAAGGTTTCAGGCACAAGAGCATTGAGGCTAACTAAAGTGCTTACTGTTTTTCACTGAACCACCTTTTCAGTACGCTAGTGATAATAACAACAAGCAGAATCCTCGTCTCTTTCCTCACTGCCCTTACTGGCCCTGAATTTATGCATAACATCTGCATGATTGTAGCAAAGACGTGCCATCCTACGCCTGCCCTGCAGCCCACCAAGGAACAAGAAGGGACACCTGCACTTTTGGACGCTGCCAGTTAGCCACCCTGGCACTTACAAAATCGATACATTGCGCATTGAAGCCCCGTACATCAACTCGGCTGCCCTTCAGAAGCACATTGCCAGGCTTCAGGTCACCGTGCACAACGCGCAAGTGGTGCAGGTGCTCGATGCCCTACAAAGAGTGTAAGCAGGAGTGTTAGGAAGAGGCAGGTGTGTGTCTGTTCTATAATCAGGTGTAAATTCCACGATCTCAGCACCTTTTTGTGTTTTTTGTAATATTCACTGTTTAAACGTCCCCTGGTTTAATGGGTGACAGCAGTGCTTCATCACCTGATGGCTTTGTTGGGAAGCTGAACCACCTTAGTCATCATTTCTGAAATCCTGATACAAATTATGGTCAAAGCTTGCCACGTTTTGGAAATTTGTAGGTCAACAACATTGCAAGGAATACGACAGCTGTCATGAAACCAGGCAGATTCTTGCGGCACCTCCACAGCTGGCCACAGCTGACTTTACCTGTGCAATCTCCTTTGCTGTCCGAAGCAGTGCACGGTACCGCACACGTGCCTCCCTATCATTGCCACTTGAGCTGATGGGGCGGAACATGCCCTTGAGAATGGGGCGTACAAGTGAGCCGTAGTCACAGAAGTCCATGATAATAACTGCAGGGAGAATGGGGCGTACAAGTGAGCCGTAGTCACAGAAGTCCATGATAATAACTGCAGGCAAGGGGAGGTCACAGGCAAATGTACAACCGTGCGTAGCTCAAACCACGCCAATCGCCTGTGTCCACCCTGTCTGGAGCTACATTGGATCATAAGATGGGCTGATTTTCCATTCGATATGACGTAAGTTGCACATTTCATATACGCAAAGCTGCGTTGCCTATGCATGCACCAGAATCACACAAAAGATGCGCACTGGAGCACCGACCTGCACTGGCATGTATTCAATTAAAGGTTATAAAGCTACCAGCTCCATTCAAGGAAAAGCTCCTCCAGACGCACCAGTCAAAAAGTCGCCTGCCTTGGCCCCTGTGGTGAGAAGGATGTCTTTCCACTTTGCAGCAGCTCCAGCCAATGTACGGCCCCTTACAATCATGTCAGGCACCGGGGAGGGGAGACCAAAGCCATCACCGGACACAAACTCCTGGGCGCGTTTAAAATGATTTGGATCCACGTTTCACAAGGTTTAAGCGCTTGCAGCACAAATAGGGTTGGTCAGAACCATATATACAGTATGTTTACAGTAATTGGGCACGGAAATCACAGAATATACGGTCACACACGGTGTATATATACGGTTCTGGCCAACCCTAAGCACAATGGCAGCTTTGATAGGAGTGGATTTGCTTCAAATTTGCTTCATGTAGGTGGTGCTTTGACCGTAGGCTCGATCAAAAAATTAATATTGTTTGAGTATAATGACACGAGCTGTGAGCTTCAGAGTTGCAGCAGAGGGAAGACATGTTTTAAAAAGTGAAACACGAGTATTTCAGAGCAGTGGACACACGACGCTTAATTGAATTAAATTTAGACAGGACAACCAGATGGCACCATGTTTACAACAGTCAATGGGAAGGACTACCCTACGAGGTTCTAAGAGTGCAAAAGCAGAATCACTACGTACAAGCCTTGTCATAAGATAGATGCCTACAGCCTGTGTCAAAAGGAACACACTCGTGCGAGGCATTTTTGTGGCTGAACACTTGTTTTTACTTTTTAGCCTCTACCAGAATCAAGACGGACGGTGCTCGGTACCAGCACATAACCATTGGCCACCAAGAATACTGATCAATCTGGAGAGGCTGACCACTCAATCCGCCACTCACCCGTGACTGCACCGGCTGCATATGTGAGCTTTCACCATTCTGCAAAAAGGCGTGGACAGCGCAAACGTCATAGTCAAGCATTTGAAGGTGCATATTAAGTGGTAGACAGCTCGTTAGCAAGGGCACAAAAATAAACAGGGGGGGAGGCTGTACGTCCTTCCTTACCTGAGCTTCCATTTGTTCCATTACGTGGCGCACAAACTCATCATTAATCTGCGCACACCTCGTCTCGTACGTCTGCACAATGTTGGGGTGGCAACTGCACAGGGCAAAAAAAAAGTAGCTAGCATCGAACATCTTGGCAACAATGACAAAAGGTAATCATACCCACCTACAGCAAATCATGCTAAGCTCTAGTCATCCAATTGCTGCTGGAAAAACTTACAGCTCTTTGCATAGCAGGGCCTCCTTGTAGGAGCTGCTCTTGAAGAGTTCGGCCGAACAGGATGGCACCAGCTTCACTGCCACTGGGGCGGACCGCCATACAGCCTGACGTGCCAGCACATTAGCAAAGGGTGTTTGACATTGAGGTAGGTTGTTGCTGCCTATGTACAGGCAATGACCATGTAATGCCAGGTGACCTCAGTCACAGATGCCGTTGCTGCAGCGTTGCTTGTTGTTGTTGTTGATCTTGCCAGATTCGCAGATACAAGGCGCGCATGCCTCCGCAGACAGCAGTCAAACAGTGAATATTCCTATGTGTATTATTCCTATGTGTATTAACGCCACACCTTGAAAACCTTCCCATAGCCACCAGCGCCTATGTATTTGAGGTCATGCAGGTCATCGAGCAGCTCCTCAGGCCGCGTAAGAGCAAACGTCTGACGTGCCCGGTCCCAAGCACTCGTTCCTGTTTCTTTGGGCAAAAGGGGGAGGGGTGTGTACACGTAGATGGTTAACACACAAGCATGTTCTTGTCCATCTCTTCTCTGCGTGCATATAGCAACAAAGCTGACAAATTTGTGCATGCAAAAACGCAGTACTCCAACAACTGACCTGTGCTGGACACGATAGGACTGCTCAATGTTCCAGCCCCTCCAGAATCTGTTCCATCTTCTGCTCCTCTCTGACTTCTCCTCTCTGCTCCTGTCTGACTGCTCCTCTCTGACTGCTCCTGTCCCGCAGGCACCACCAACTGCACGTCGATATCCTCTTTCACTGCCGCGGCGGAAGCAGGAGCAGGAGGTTCTGCGTGCTTGTTTTTGTGGAGCTCCCCCCCCGCCTTTGGCTCCGGCGAGGAGCTGACACACCCCATTCCTCAATTCATACGATAAATATCAAAAGTTTATTATTTAATCGGTACGAGGGCATTAAGCTAATGATTCAGGTGATTGAAGCTAGTGTGAGTCTTTCTTGTGAATTAATGTGAGGTGTACGTGCGTGCGAGTGTGTGTGCGATGTGTGCGCGTGTGTATGTGTGTGAGTGTATGTGTGTGCGAGTGTGTGTGTGTGTGTGTGTGTGTGTGTGTGTAGTGTGTGTGTGTGTGCGCGTGTGTGTGTGCGTGTGTGTATGTGTGTGTGCGTGTGTTTGTATGTGTGTGTGTGTGTGCGTGTGTGTGTGTGTGATACAGTGAGTGAGTGTGTGTGTGTGTGCGTGTGTGTGCGCACGAATATGTGTGTGCGTTCGTGTATGTGTGTGTGGGTGTGTGGGTGTGTGTTCATGAGAGGGTTAAATAGGTGCTCGTGCGGGTGCACGTGTGGGTGCTTGCGTGGTGTGTGAGAATGGGGTCTGTATGAATGCGTGTTCGTGTCTGGTGTGTTTGGGTTGTGTATGTTCATTCGTGGTATGTGTGTTCGTAGGTGTTTGTGATGTGTGTGTGTGTGTCTGTCTGTGCGAGCATGCGTGTGTCTGCGCGAGCATGCGTGTGTATGTCTGTGCGTGTGTCTGTCTGTTTGTGTGTGCCTGTGTATGTGCGTGTGAGTGTGCCTGCAAGTGCGTGCGTATGCATGCATGTGTGATCGTTGTGCGCCAGTGCTTACGTGCGCGTTTGTATGTAAGTATGCATGTGTGTGTGCCTGCGCGTGGAGCGAGTGTTCAGCATCTCTTTGCGTCATAAGCGACTAATCTTTAATGCAAGAGGATGTCCGGCACTTTGCATAATTGCTATTGCAATGTTGAGTCCGGACATGTTGCACACTAAAACTGCGCGTTCGCTAACTTCTGCAGGTTTTTCAACCGATTAGTGGCAAACCACTGATCAAACCCTTGGTTAGCTCCCACACAAACCCTCCCATTTTGCCTTCCCCAACACTATGTGCAAGAAAAGGCAGCATGAAGGACAAAAAAAACACATGCGCGAATGCTTCTTGGAGGTGGGTCTCTTTCTCTTCTCCAAATGTGTGGTGGATCACATTAATCAATGGTAGAACAAGAAATACTGAAACTTTTGAACATGTCGAACTGTCCATTCTTGCGCAAAACGAATCATTGCCTGTAGACCTATGTTTCTGCTTCTATGGTCTGTGTGTGTTTCCTTTCCCCCTCTGTTTGCTATACTACATCACTCTTTTCTTAGTTGTGAGTTCTGCGTCCAGTTGTGTGATGATGCCTTTATACAACGTTTATTTGTCGCACTGTACCTTACATTCCAAGCAAAAATAGCTTACCCCACCTCCCCTACGTCCTTTGCTATCTGGTGGGGGACGTAGAGTCATAGAACAAAGAGTTTTAGCAAACTCACATGCAAACGGCATGTTGGCTTTCCTGTGCCCTTACGTGGTGTTCTCTTTCATTTAAATTGTTTGTGAAGCTTAATGATGCTGAACAGGGCTAAAGACCCTTCCGGGTTGATGTGGGGAGGGCGGAAATATATTTTGGGGGGTGCGGGGAAGGTGCGGAGGCTACTGAATATTTTTGAAATATATTTTGGGGTGCAGGATGAGTAAAGGACAGTACACAAATAAAAAAATGTTTTTCGCCCTTTGGTATTGCTTACATTTACAGCACCATAATTTTCAGTCTTTTGGCGCACATCCCATCACAGCACATGATTAGGGATCGGCGTTTGCTTATAGCGCTATAATGTTTTTCAGATACAGCGCGTGCCAAAATTGAAAACGTTGATTCGCTTTGATTCTGCTCATGCCCACGCTTCAAACTCGGTTTGAATTTGCCCTTGGGCGTCCAAGCATCGACACAACATAAACGCACCATTGTGGAGCCTTGGAGTGCTGTGAGGAGCACATGTTATGAGCCAAGACAGTAAGAGCACAAGGCAGGGACATTTACCTGCAATACTTGCACGCACGCACGCGTGCACAAAATTACACACACACACACGCATGCAAGCGCACACACGCACATACACGCACGCGTGCACGTGCACACACGCACAGATGCATGCACACACGCACGCACGCGCACACAGGCACGCACACACACATACACACACGCACATAAGCATGCACGCACAGCTCAGTCTTGGTCCAACACTTTGGCCAGGGGGACATGCTGTTCCACAGGCTTGCCTGTGTCCACATAAAGAACATGTGTGCGGCAAAAAACCACCGATATAGTGCTATATTTGGGATTTAAATCCCGACAGAGCTCGACAGAACCTATTTTCCAACTATATTTTGCCAAAAAGCTTTACGCACAGTACCCTGCATGCCTTCCAAATCCGATGCAAAAACTCCTTCGGCACGGGGGAGTTCTGGCAGATATAGCGGCTGAAATATAGCACAATATAGCGCTATGTCGCTATATTGCGCTTTATAGCGCTATAAAATGCCTCATATAGCGCTATACGCCGATCCCTACACATGATATAACTTTCTTTTTGAGATGCTGTGGTGCCATATTGAGCAAGAAGCCTTCGCCCAAATCATTATAACCGTCTGCTAAATTGTGGCACAGGCTCTTCCAGTGGTGTTACAGCTAATATATAGGGTGGCGTTACAGCTAATATATAGGGTGCTTGTCAGTTGGGCTGGAGCTCAGCAATTTGAGATAGAGACTCCAGGGTGTAATGCCGCTAAAAGTTTTCATTGCAATTTCCTCCCTCTATATAGTGTCATTCAGCTGATATACGCCAATGTTAGATTAATAACTTGTGTGTTTGTTTGGAGGGTTTGGTTTGAGAGAAGCGGCCGCTGATTTTTAAAACAGCCTTACTAAATAGGGGCTTGGTTAGTTTGATGCAAGTAATCACGTTGCTTATTGATCATACACGTCAACAACATAGACGGGCTGACTAGGTTGGTGTGCCTGAGCTAATTACTCATGCACACACGCATACACATGTACACATAAATTGCACCTTACTTTCCAGTTCTGTAGATACCTTCCAAGGCTTTGCTGGTCTCCTTCCCAACGACAAAGCAGCCATTTTCTCTTCATCTATTGCGGTGTGTACCTGTCTGCCGCTTGTTTTTTGCACAGCAGACATGCAACTGGAAGTACTCGCTTCTGTTTCCTTTGCCTTGTATTAATACGAAAAGTGTTTTACCTAGAAACAAAGAGTAACATTTATTTTACAACGTTACAAAATTGAGGTTACAAAGTTGTGATTCTTTGCCATTGTGCAGGTTTTAAGCGTGGCAGTGAACGCTTTTGGGAGTCAAATTTTGGAGCGCAAACGTGCAGAGAATGCCAGGGAGCTGAACCAAGAGAAGCTTGAACTGAAGGAGAAAGCGGAGCTCTCTTCTGTTTTGGCACGGTAGTAGGGTGTGACGGTCCGCCACTGAAAAGATACACGAAAATATAAGAATGGATAAACAACAAAAAATACAGAAGCAAGAGTGATGACGCAGCATATCACTTCTGCTGCATTACAAGAACTGGAGTTCAAATGTTGTACACTAAACTCAGCTGTGTGCATCAAAGACAGACTCGATCCTGCTGCATTTTCACTGCCGCTTTTGTAGCTACCGGGGCCCGTTGCTGGAGGCAACAATAGACCTGGAATATGTGCTGTACCACATCTGTGCGGGTCAAGGTCAGATTGTTACTTTATGTGTATACACCTGTCATGTAGCGGAAATAACCAGAAGTGAATCAGCGTGCGCTGAAAGAGAGGCCCTAATATCAGATCCATCGATGTAAACTCCCTGGACGTGAGAGCATCGTGTCCTTCACGTTGCTGAACATGTTTTGACCACTGATGCTTTTTACAGACGATTTACTAGCAGAACCATGTCCTGTCATCCCTCTTTCCTCTGGTGCAATGTTCTCCCCTTATTGCCGTGTGTGTACAGATGAGTGGGGGCGACCTGACGAGGACGGGGGCGTATCTGAGGAGCATTTAACTTAGTAAGAAATGTGTTGTGCATGCATGCAATTGTAAATCTTGCCCCCTCCACCAGCTCACCTACAATCCTCCTTGTGCGTTTTTTGCAGCACTCTCTTCACAATTGCGCAGGTGGGTTTGGGGTAATCGCGAAATTGAGGGTAATTATGTTTAAAGGACAATGTTAGTTCTATTATGTTTGCATCGTGAGATGGCGGTGTAACATTTACAAGTAAATAAAAAGATTCAAGTGTTACACACTGAACTCAGCAGTTACCAATTGTGCCACCCTTTCTTGCCCTCCATTTCTCACTGACTCTCCATTTCTCACTGACTAAACCTTCTCATCATAAAATTTCCGCGTCAAGCTTGTTTTCTTTATGTATGCTTCCATTAACACTGCTCTTGTCCTTGTGTCTGTACGTAGTTTATTGGCTATATTGAGGTCGTACGCAGGGAGTCACCGCGAGAGGTTGGCTTCCTGTCCGCCGGGAATCCGCAGGTGGTATAGAAATTCGAAATGCATCAGTTTTAAATGCTGAGTAATCTCATCATGACACAGAAGAAGCTCTCTATGTTGTCATTGATTACAGCTGCTGCGTCTCTGTCTCCACACAGGGCACTGACACACTCACTTGCTTAGTGGAGGGCTTCCGCTTCCTCATGTCTGCGTTGCCGGGGCGTTTGCAAGAATGGCTAGATGGTAATGCACATGCACATGTATCTTTGCATGACGACTGAATGAATGGAAGTGCAATAAGTCCATTTTTCTCCCTCTACCCTATGCTGTATGTGACTGCACTGCCTGGCACCCTTCTCGCTTGCTTCTTTTTTCCAACTCTAGCTGTAGGATCTGCCTGCTTGTTCCATTAAACAACAAACAAGTGCACACAGGCTTGCACACATGCACACAAACATGCATAAACGCACAACATGTTGATGCAGCTGGTGAGGAGCGAGATCACCCTGGCAGTAGGCGGCGGAGTGAGCTAGCAAAGCCTGGCGGACAACCCAGACAAGCACGCCCAGGTAGAAAGGAGGCCAAAGAAGCTGTCGTAAGCCAAAACTAAAGCCTTGAAGCCAACTTCAAATTGCTTGGACAATTTCTTGTGCGTTCCTTGTCATCATAAGGGAGGAGCCTCAGCGACGCATGGAGTCCATCTCTCTGAAATTGCTGGGCCTGTCATGTTGCTCCTTGTAACGCTACATTACAAAAGCAAAACTAAATGAATTAAGATGTGAGGTTGATGCATTCATAGGTTTGTTGCCCAGGGGCCCTTTGTAGCATGTGTTGACAAGTTTTGTATGGAGCCTATTCAACATGCCCTTTGCAGAGTGACAGGCACTGACTGCCCCTTGCTTTCCTAGGATTGACCACCGGGATCCCTGACATTGCTTTTGACCCAGTAATGCGGCTCTCAAGAGGGGCGCAAAGGTGTGTTTAGAGGTCCCTTTGCTTTTTGTTGTCATAGCACGCTGACTTGAATGCAAGCCTGCGCCAACCGCACTGTGTCTGTGGCTGCAGGGCCATAGGAAGTGCCATGATTGTCACACCTCCAGGTGAGCTGCCTCTGCTGGTGTTCATTACTGCCTTATCTTTACTACTCGTTTCGTGGCCTAAAATCGATTTTGCGGATTTGTGCGATGTTGGTGCAGTACATGCTGGATGTACATCCTAAATCCTGCAATGAAATGAAAACTTGTGCAGGATCGTGTTGTTCTTTTTTAGAAGGCATGTCCACTTTTTGGGGTGGACTTCTGAGGGACCACCCACCCCCCAAACCCCCCTTCCAGTGCTCCCACCCAGACAAAAAGGGTACCAATCTGCTCCTTTTTGAACTATACTTCCATCTGCATACTCATCAAAACCTGAAACTGAATTGTCGCTGAGTTATAAGGCAAAAACTGAGATAGGGACGCCCGCTCACGCATGACCTACCGGCACCCACAAATGGCTTGCACAGCCCCACATTGCTTCCATTTCTTCAGAATTCCACTGTCTATTTCATGCTGGAGCAATCTTGGAAGTTTGGAGTGAATTGCTTATCCATTGGATTGACTCACCCCGCAGCCTGCACCCGAGCGCGTGTGTCTCTGACTTTCAGACATGTCCACGGACCCTCCTTTTACCCAATATACTCAAAAGGGGTGGCAATCGACTGGACTGGAGCTGAGGATTCCGATTATATATTAAAATTATGTGAATGTGGCCCAAAAAAAACTGGAAACCCCCCTAACAAAACTAAAGTCCCACCGGGGGACCACCCCACCCCCCCTCTTCCTCGATTCGACCCATATACTTACTAATCGATAGCTTTCAACGTCAAGATTCCGAATATCTTATCTTTATCAGAAAGTGCCTTTCAAAAGTTATGCTTCCTACACCCCCCTGACTTGTGCCATTATTTTTCAGGTGAACCGCGTCAGTACACATTGAGCTATTACGAGTTTGTGCTACGGATTGAGTCTGATAAGAACCTATCTAGATGGTGAGGCCTCAGGATCGTGTTTTTCAACATATTCACGAGTTGAAGCTTCCCCGTTCAAGTTGATGCAGTGGGTTACGATGCAATACAAGCGTCATGGCTCAGCTATAAAGCTTTTTTGCTGCCCTCTTCTAAAATGTGCGCACTATTGAAGTGTTGCACTGTGTGTGCACTTCAACAGAATGACATTTTGGGCCTGACACAATGCACACTAAGGAAATAGGGTTTAGGGTTATAAACCATCCAGGTATTCCCTTTGTTGTATGCATTTTGTCAACAGGTTTGAGCCCTTGAAGAAAGACTTTCACCAGCTAGCCCAGTGCGGGGACAGGTAAACGCATGGGGGTTTGTGGTACCAATTCATGACTTAGTAGCAGAGAGGAGGTGGAGTAATTATGAAAAAGCTTGTAAGGAAGGACGTCCATGATCCTTAATTTGCTTACGTGGTACCAAATAAGGATACTGTGGTAAGCTCTGTGGCTGCTTAGTTGGGGAAGCCCAATTGGGCGTGTATGGTCAATAATAGCTCCAAGATGCATTCCATGTTTAATGTACTGCGGTAGCTTACCTATGGTCTCTACTGTCTGCTTGTGCTTGTGCTGAATCATTGAGAACAAACAGTTTGTCGTAGAGTCAAATTTGGTCATACAGAGCCAGTCACACTGGTTAGTGACCGAACCTTAAATTTATTGTTGTTTGGGCACATTTGCTTTTTCTGTGTCAGCTCTTTCACACCTGTCTTTTGCCCATTTCTTTTAACTGGGCTACGCGTGTGACCTCATCAAAAATTTTCTCCAGAATCTCCCAGCACGGAGGTTTGGCATCGTGCGAATCAGATTTGGTTTAATGTTTTGCAGGGAATCCACACGTTTCCCGCTCTCTTAATAATAAGTCTACAAACTGTAACCGATTCCTCACGCCATTTTGCAATTACATACTGAAATGAGAATAACTTTGAATAACGGAAGAACATTATGATTCCCATTTGCAAAACAAGGGGATTATGTGGACATGGAGACCAATCCTAACGTCAAATAGAACGAGTGAAATAGGACCCACTTTATTCTGGGTATTGCAAACTACTCCCCTGCAGCAACTAAGAATGGAAAAGCTTTGGGGATTAGGAGGGTGGTAAGCTGGTTTAAAGCCATCCTTGATGATGCGAGGTGTTATCACCACTGGCACTGCAATTCTGCGGCTTTTTAAACAAATCTCCGGCTTCATATGTTTTCGTGCAGTTGTAACGCCGTATGGGATCAGGAAAATGAAATCAACTGCTGGACGCGCATTCTGCTTTTGCAACATCTAGCTGTGGACACGATCGACATACTTGATCCCCAGTTTAACCGCCTTCCACAGTCAAGAAGAGTACGGATCTCCACTGTGAAGTATGCACCAGTCCCGAGGTAAGAGAAAGAGAGCAATTAATTGTAGGTTAGGTATATGCCTTCGCTGAGGTTGTGGGTTGCTGTTGCATGCTGCAATACGATTTCTTGGTTCTAGCCTAAGTATGCATCTGCAAACTCTGCGTCAACACATGGCATAGGCAGATGCTTGGTAGATTGAACGCGTCCTCTTTTGCATGTGAGTCGTCTTATCATGTGACAACTCATCACCAAAAGATACGTCATGTACAATGATGTTTTGTTTATTCCTTTGCATGTACAGCCTGGAGAATTACCTCAAGCAGCTAAACGGACCGGCTGCCGCTGCAGGCACCCACAAGAATAACGTAGTAAAGTAAGATGCCTGAACAATCATTTGTCTACCTGTAAGCGTTTTTGATGGCTTTGATGTTGTTACGGTGTGTAGGCTTGTACATTTTGTTTTGTACATACTTCTTGCCTAGTTCTTTGGAAGGGAATGTGTGGATCACTTGTTTAGTCATTGGTTTTTCCATTCCTCATTGGCTCGGTTTATTTCTTCATCCTTATCATTTCTTCCCTGTCCGTGACGTTGATGTATTCCTCTCTCGCTTCTTTTCTTGAAATCAGCAAGTAAAATCTGATTATTTTATCTTGACCTGTTTTATTTTGTTGCACTAGTGCTAGATATGCTTTGTACATTGCATGTATTTTACACAAAATTTAACGTACCTTGACTGCAGTTTCACAGCCAGACAGGTGATTTAGTAGGTAGTATGTTAAGTCATTGTAGCAACAACCGGAGGTTCGTGCTAGTAATTTCAGCTACTCACATTACTATTATGCAGCCAGGTTGCATTTCAATGCCACAAATAAGGGTGTAATATGGTTCGGCTCATTGAGTTAAATGCTAAAATGAAAAGGATCTATCACTTGGCTTGCTTATTGATAAGAATTTATTAGAGGGTAACTAGTTATGTGACGGATGGGCTTTTTTGCTGGGCTCAGCCAGCAACATAAAAAATTGTTGCAAGTAATATATTCTATCTCAAAATTCACCATGCTTGTGTATTCATTGCAGCCTGAACGACTTGGAAGGGCACTCCCCAAACTAGTTCACTAATTGTTTACTTTGGATTACAAAGGCCTCCAGTCTGGCATGGCTGCTCAACCTGTAAGTCTGAACAAAAAACTCAAACTTATAAATTTGTAAAAACTGAGATTTGTTGAAAGGCAAAACCTTTGATATCACCGTCAGAGGGTTCAAGGATCATATCTTTTTGAGGTAAAGTGTCAATCAAAATATAAATGACATATTCGGAATCCTGACGTCGAGAGCTATCGATTGGTATATAAATGAGTCAATTCTGAGGG
>Ga0307963_1001318_pt1:0-15000 | contig 18880 bp, 30 predicted proteins | sample OrgLakmetagen594_FD_201829 | JGI IMG/M metagenome (GOLD analysis project Ga0307963, IMG submission 201829) | Saline water microbial communities from Organic Lake, Antarctica - #594 | ecosystem: Environmental > Aquatic > Non-marine Saline and Alkaline > Saline | place: Antarctica: Organic... | reverse complement strand
TGCCTTGTGGCTGTGGAAAGCTTGTGGGGTCTGTGGGGGGAAGGGAATACACGATATGTTTATATGGGAGATGTAGATCCGAAACGCACAGAGCTCCATGTTGAACTAAGGGGCATGAAGACCACACATACATAGGTTAGGCCAGGACTATACATACACGGTGTATGTACGGTATTTTTGGCAGGGATTCCAGATGTACGGTCATACACGGCATGCATGCATGTACCGCTCTGGCCAATCCTAAAGGTACAGTGCATATTTGCTGTCAAAAATGGTGCGTACACAGCCTAGAGGTATACGTTTCTGCATACGTACATACATACATACATACATACATATGCATACATACGTTTCTGCATACGTACGCATATATGTTTCTACTTGTCTCCAGTTTGCTTATTAAGCAAATGCAGGAGATGTATGAGCGCAAGGTGAGCATCAGACAGCACAGTTCTGGGCTCAAACTGCAGCTCAAAATGATTTAGCTATAACCTGCAAAGTCGCTGTTTGGGACACGAATCCTGGGTAGGGTTGTCTAGCATACATGCCCGAAACAGGTCTCATACACCGATTCAAGGCTAGGAGGCACAGGAGAGAAAGCAGACCCTTGAAAGGGTTTAACCCTAACCACCTTGTTCTGGACGCTGGGTCCTGCTGACAGAAGTCTGAATATTAGTTTTAGCCTCCATGAGCTGGCTGGACAGTTGGCGTGGGATTGGGTGTATGGGTATATATCGACAAGCGCCATCCGCTTCATCAGATGGCTGGTTGGAAAGACACGGGGGATCTGTAAGGCTTGGGGTGCGCGTCAGCGATTCAACAACAGGGCCTGGTTGTGGTGTTGGCAGATTGACAGAGGCTTCGCCAAGTTGGGCGCGGCTTTGAGGTTGCTTATTGGTTGCCCGTGGAGTGAACCGTACGTCAAAGTCTGTGTGTGTTTGTGTGTGTGTGAGAGTGTGTGAGTGTGAGTTTTTGTTTGTGTGTTTGAGAGAGAGAGAGAGAGAGAGAGAGAGAGAGAGAGAGAGAGAGAGAGAGAGAGAGAGAGAGAGAGAGAACAGCTTACAAATAGGAGAAAGTGGGAACAACATGTACAATAAAGCATGGGAATAACTTTTTGCAACCAGTTTGGGATTAAGTTATAACCAGACTGAAATCCACCTTTTCACAAATCAGGGGTGAGATACACCTTTCTATGCATCAGGGGTGGGGATCACGCACCTGAGTTTGCGCTTGGGATCACGCACCTGAGTTTGCGCTTGGGATAACGCACCTGAGTTTGCGCTTGGTAACGCAACAAGGGAGCTGGACATTCTTAGAGATCTATCTTTGCTCAGAAATTGGGAGGTCCTGCAGTCGGGATCAGAGGTGCAGAGTCGCAGTCAAATTAGCAGCACTCCCCTGGTATGGATGTAGTGTTGAGAAATGCGCACATCATGTAGTGGTAGGAAGGCATGACCTGTTGGATGCTTGCATGTTATATGATGGTAAGCGCCTGTGCACGGTGAGACTTGCTTTCTGTAATGAGGGCTTGCATGTGTGTTATATCATGTGTGCCCTATCAGCCAGTCGTGTGTTAAGTTGAAGGTGTTGGTGCCGTGACATGTGTTGCCTACGTATTACCATGTACCGTTGTCAAAACCATTTCAATTTCTATTGGACGTGATCAGGGAAGCTCAGTAGGTGAAAGAAGATTGCGCGAGGATGGTTTTGTCCCCACATTATCAATATGGAAAGGGAGCCATTGTGTACCAAATAAAGGAACAGATTACATCCACATACGTACATCCACATTACATCCCCATACATCATCCACTATATAAATCCCCATACATCATCCCCATACATCATCCACATACATCATGCACATATATACATCCACATACATCATCCACATACATCATCTACATACATCATCTACATACATCATCCATAATTATACATCCACATACATATCCCCATACAATCCACATATATCATCCACATACATCATCTACATACATCATCCACATATATACACCCACATACATATCCCCATAAAGTACACATACATCATCCACATACTTATTCCCACACAATTCACATACATACATCCTTATACAATCCACATACATCATCCACATTCATACATTCACGAACGTGTCTCACACAATCCACATACACAGAGTGCCTTTGATGTGGCACACCCACAATCCACTCACACAATCATCACACCACTCACACAAACATCACGCCACTCACACAATCATCACACAATCCATATACACAGAGTGCCTTTGATGTGGCACGCCCACATCGTTCTTACACACATGGAATGTAAGAGACAAGACGATAGAGGCAATGCACAAACACACGTCTGAATCAGGCATTCTTGCGTTGCCAAACACGCAGCGCAATTCACGATGATACTCACAGGTAATAGCTTGGAAGTGCGTATGTATGTGTGTGATTATGTGTGCACATACACACACACAAGCACCAGCCCCCAAGGCATTCCTGCAAATTAGCGCTTGTACTACTACTACTACTACTAGCTGCTGCACACTCATGAGCTCACCTTCCTATATGTTACAACGCATTATGACAAAAGGGTACTTGATAAACTCCACAGTCCCTGCAGTGATCGAAAATAATGTCAGTCGTATTATTGTTACATAAATTGATTTACCTGGAGTACGATCTTGGCTGTATCACAGAACCCATGCGGCCCACTGGAGTCCCGTTCATGAAAGAGCTCCGCCTCCCGCCGCCCGCCATTGAGATCTTACTATTATGGTGATCAAACGAGTCTTTCCGGCTGTTTGATGTGTCTGCCATGTTCGTGCAGCACTTGTTCCACCTGCGTTGCAGGAAGGGGTCACAGCCACACACACACACACACACACACATACCACTTTATGGGCTTACTGCTTGCATTGTACATAGGCATTGTATATGGTCACAACGTTCGCCAGGCGCACGTTTTGAAGCAATCGCATCACACGTACACCTTGCCAATTTTATCATTAAGCAGCGGAGCCGTCTACCTGCGCTATGACTCCTGCTTTTGAGGAGATGCTTGCACAGCTCACAGGCATCTAGACTAATTGTTGTGGCTGTGCAGCATTTGGTCCTCTTTCGTCATGAGGGGTTTGCAATCCAAGTACATGATGATGGGGACTTTATACATTGCACGTGATCAAGCAAAGCTGCCTGCTTTTTCTGTGGTTTTAGGGGGGACTGCATCGCACATGCAAATTACATGCCTGGACCCATATTTGGCGCAGGCATATGTGTGTAGAGGGGCCTACTTTATTGCCCCTCCAACTGGCAGCACAGCAAACTGCACGAATCGCACTACCTACACACTCCTTAGACCATCACAGGTAGGGGTATTGACTTGTTTGTTCGTTTGAGCAGATGTATATTGGTGAAACAGATGTATATTGGTGAAACAGATGTAATTGGTGAAACAGATGTTTATTGGTGAAACAGATGTAATTGGTGAAACAGATGTAATTGGTGAAACAGATGTATATTGGTGTAATAGATGTAGTTGGTGAAACAGATGTCATTGGCGAAACAAAAGTTCCTGAACAATGACAGAGCCCTCACCCTCCAGCATATGCCCAGACCAAAACTGCAGCACTTTTGAGGCAGCAGCAGGGTCAAGACTGTCTTATTTATCAAGGTCTTATAGGTCTAACTGGATCATTAGCTTACATGCGAGCTTCCATGTTTTGGGGATCAAGTTTTTTCCATTCACACACAAGAGCATTCACACACAAGAGCATTCACATTCAACCACAAGAGCATTCACACACAAGAGCATTCCATTCACATTCACTCACAAAAGCATTCACATTCCATTCACACACAAGAGCATTCACATTCCGTTCACACATTCACTCACAAGATCATTCCATTCACATTCACTCACAAAAGCATTCACATTCCATTCACACACAAGAGCATTCACACACAAGAGCAGAGGCCACACCTCTGGTAGGTCTTTGGCCCCATCAGGATTTGGCCACCATCGGCAAGGTCACAGATCTGCAAGCGTGCCATGTGTGATTATTCAAATTAAAGACATTGTTCGGAATATAGACACTGTTCGGATGAAAAACATGGTTAGATAAACTTTTTGCCGTCCTTTCAAGGTTGATCCGTATTTACTGCGACTTGATAAAATGTTGTGCTGTCCTTCAAGGTTGTAGAACGAGCACAGACGTTTGTGTGTTGCAGATTGCTTGCATGGGTTGAGCTGTACAACGCGTGCTAGCAGGAAAGGCATGCTATGCATTCTTTATTACAAATGTAAGCAAAACGCGCACCGCATATATATAATTATATACATACATGTTAATGATTGAAACCAAAACCCTGATCTTGCTACTGATCTTGCTACTGATCTTGATCCTATTCGGCACCTCCGTACCTGGCCAGCTAGGTCGTACTCGTTCCCTCGGTAATCCACCTGCAAGACACAAATAAAAAAGAAGTCGAGACGCCTGCAGCATGCAGCTGTTCAGTTTCTGACAGACACCCAAGGCAAGCCGCTCAGTGTACATGCTCAAACCGTCTTTTTGCTGTTCAGACGCAAGGAAGGACACCAGCAGCTTTGTTGGTGTAGGGCAGAAGCTTGCATTTTGTTCTCAGCATCCTATACAATTCTATGTGAGAAGGGCAGAAGCTTGCGTTTTGTTCTCAGCATCCTACAATTCTATTGAAAAGGGCAGAAGGTTGTCACCGAGCCCATCATCCTACGACCCTACGCTTGGAAGGTACAAGGTTGCCACTAGGCTAACCACCCTTCAATCATATGCTTGAGGGGCAGACAGTTGCCACTATGCTTGCTCTCCTGAAACTCATTTTGCTGGTACTGCACAAAGTGAAAGTTCAGCTGCTATCTCAAACTAGGTTATAGCGTTGCTTCCGCTCAGATGCCCCCCAAAGGCATATATAGCGACGTAACCTTTAGCTTACCTTTATCATGCGACGTAACCTTTACCTTACCTTTATCATGCTTGTACTGCACTAATAGAAAGTTTTATTTATGTCATCTTGACTGTTTGTTCATTGCTGACAGACTGGTTTGGTGTCCACTTTGGTACTGAGGTGGAGGAGCTTTACGGTACCCAGTACCAAAGTGGCTCCTTTTCCTTGATTAATGTGAAAGGTGTAGCTTTTGCTTTTGCAGCGTGCACAGTGTTTTCTTTTCCTGTTTCGTTAAGGCATTGGAGCATCCAATGTCGTTTTCACTTTGGCGAGCCTGCACAGCGGTGTTAAGCACCAGGAGGCTGATCTGAACGTTGGTGTGCTTAAACAGTGGTCAACAAACAGCATGCTGAGCGCCAGTGCTGCGCAGTGTGTGATGCAGCCTAGAACTCTTGCACACACACATACACTCACGTGCTCCGTAACGTTGTGCAGGTACACGTCGTTTGGCACACCTGGCAATGTATGTGTGTGGAATGAGTGCGTGTGTGTGTATGTGTGTGTGTGCGTGTGTGTATGTGTATGTGTGTGTGTGTGTGTGTGTGTGTGTGTGTGTGTGTGAACGTGTGTTGGTACACCTAGAAATGTGTGTGTGAAAGCGTGCGTGTGTGTGTGTACTAAGCAGGGTGCCTTAAAGCCACTCTAGGTACCACAAACCAGTACAAACACAGCCGTTCCTTTCCTGTGCACACACATGTACACAATGCCCACGGACACGCAGGTGCACGTACGCACACCCCTCACAGAATCATACTTGGACAAACATACACACAACACATTAACAAATACACCCACACGCGCTCACACACACATATACACACACAAACACGCTCACATGCATACACACACATGCACGGCACACACACGCGCACACACACACACACACACATGCACACACACGCACATACGCACACACATGCACACACACACACACACGTACGCACACAAACATGCACACACACGCACATACGCACACACATGCACACACACACGTACGCACACACATACACATACACACACATGCACGGCACACACACACACCCGTGTTCACGCCCATCCTAACACGCAGGCCAGCCATGACAAGGGGCCCATTCTTGCGTGCGTCTGGGTCCCCAGTTAAATCCCCTGCATACACACAGATGCCTTGTGGTACCGACAGCAGCTGCATCGGCCAAGGCAGCTTGACCAGCTTCTCTTGCACCTGCGTGGGGTGTAAGGTGTTGATCCGTCGTGGAAAAGGAAAGGAACGATGCAAAGCAAGGGCCAAGGCAGCTGGCCAGCTTCTGTTGCATTTGCGTGGGGTGTAAGGTTTTGATCCGTCGTGGAAAAGAAATAATACAAAATAAGGGGCTAAACAATACACAGCAGTGGAAAAGGAACGATACAAAATGAGGGGCTGAACAATACACAGCAGTGGGCTGCCCGAGCTTGGTCAGCCTCCCTTCAGGTAATACGCAGTGTCGCAGCATGATGAGTGGGTACACCAGGATGGATTGATCCTAGCTTTAGCGTCATTCATCCCATCATTAAGGTCAAGATCACTTGGTCCTAGCTTTTGACATCGATCCATCCAGATAGATAAGTAGGTACACCAGGAGCGTGTTGTTACTGATTGATGGTCTTGATCCTGGTTACTCAAGTACCTACATTTCACACTGACGGGCAGCGTGAGAGATATATTTAGTAGAGGGGCTCCAATGGCGTACCCCGTAGAAGTAAAAACGACAGTACCAGCATCTACACACAACACACCCACCCACAAACACACGCAAACCCACATACACTTTGGAAAACGCACGCGCACACCCACCCACACCCGCATCCACACACCCACCCCGCCCTACTACGTGCATACACTCACACGCACATGCACGCACATACGCTCACGCAATCATACAAACCTGAAGAGAGAAAGAAATGGCATCACTGGCGTCGTGAAAGCTCATCACAAAGCTGTCGCCTTCGTTTCGAATCTCATGGCCCCCATGACCTTCCAGCAGGTTCCGTATCGTTGAGTTGTGCATGTCAATGGCAAGATCCATACAAGTGGCGTCCCACTCCCACAACCATGTTGAATCAGCCACATCTGCGCGTGCCAAAAGTGTGTAGGTGATGGTTGTCTCATGGACAGGTCACATGACTCGAAACACGTGAGAAACCGCCATAACCTACGAGCTCATACGTGTTCAACAAGAACCTCTCCCGCCTAGTTGATCCTGCCTAGTTGATCCTGCCTAGTTGATCCCGCCTAATTGATCCCGCCTAGTTCATCCCGCCTAGTTCATCCAGCCTAGTTGATCCCGCTTAGTTGATCCAGCCTAGTTGATCCAGCCTGGTTGATCCAGCCTAGTTAATCCAGCCTAGTTGATCCAGCCTAAGTTGATCCCGCCTAAGTTGATCCAGCCTAGTTGATCCAGCCTAGTTGATCTAGAGGTGATAACTAGGGTTGGCCAGGACCGTATATATACGCCGTATATGACCGTATATTGTGTATTTTCCCTGCCAAATATACCATATATACACCGTATATATATGGTTCTGGCCATCCCTAGTGATAACGCATGTACAGGGCTGAAGACAGAAGAGAAGAAGCCACGGAGGTGGTGAAAACACACGCCCCACGTGATCCAAGGGGAAAAAGAGGTCATTTGGGCGCCCTGTGCCGTGAATTCTGAGTCATTGCAGTAGACAAACATTGCCTGAGCCAAACATTACCGGCCTGACAAGCATTAGAAGCAGAGCGGGAATGCGACAGTGAGATGCAGGAGTTGGAATTGAATATGCACATGCAGGAAGCGGGGATGCAGAATCAGCCGAGCGCCGCGCAGGAACAACACAAAGTGGCTCCATTTCCTTTTTTACTGTGTGGATTGTTTTTCACTGCCTGCACAGTTATTCTTTTTTAACTTTGTTTTCAGGAGAGTGGGTGCTGTCGCGATAATTATAGGGTCAGTTTCATAGCATCAGGGTTGGCCAGATCCAAATACATACGGTGTATACACGGTATTTTGGCAGGGAAATCACCAATTATATGGTCATATACGGTGTATATGTACGGTCCTGGCCAAACCTACATAGAATCCATGTCTTCTTTCCTTAATATTAACCATCCATGGCCTCTCCTCAGACACCAGTTTATTCCCTCCATCATCTCGCCTGCATTCTACAAACAGACACGACAGCCTCTAACACACTAGGAAACAGCTCAATTCCCTGCATTCTACAAACAGACACAACAGCCTCAAACATACAAGAAAACAGCCAGCTCAATTCCTCTGACCCCTGTGAGTCAGGATCACAGGAGCTTTAGCACACGCATGCAGCAGTGCACCGTATCAGCCCACCTGGAAAAAAAAAGCCCACCTAAGTGAGCACTCTATAACCCATACCAAATGTCAAGTATCAAGCCTGGCCCATAATCAAGCATTTGAATTTCGACCTACTCACCTGCACACAAACAAGTCACCACTGTGCAATGTGTGTGCGTGTGTGCATGCGTGCGTGCGTGCGGTGCGTGCGTGCATTGCGTGCGTGCGTGCGTGTGAGTGTGTGCGTGTGTGCGTGTGCGCATGCGTGTGCGCATGCGCGTGTGCGTGTGCGTGTGCGTGTGCATGTGCTTGTGCGTGAACGTGTGCGTGTGCGTGTGCGTGCGTGTGTGTGTGCGTGCGTGCGTGCGTGTGTGTGTGCGTGCGTGTGTGCGTGTGTGTATGTGTGTGTGTGCGTGTGTGCGAGTGTGTGTGAGTGTGTGTGTGTGCGTATGTTTGTGTGCGTGCGTGCGTGCGTGTGCTGTACACGTATAGAGAAACGATCCTGCCTGGACACGATGCCCACTTGTGCATACCATACCCACGCCAACCCACCTGTGCACACCCATGTCACCAACGCATCCTTCAGTACCACCAGCCCTCCGCTCGCCAATAAAATCAGTTAAGCACGCTTATACCTTCATACTGCATACCCACGCTGACCCACTTGTGCACAACCACGTCACCAACGCATCGCTTAGTACCACCAGCCCTCAGCTTACCAATAAAACAGCCAAGATTGCTTACACCTGCATACTCACACCAGCCCACCTGTGCAAACCCACGCCACCAACACATTCCTTAGTACCACCAGCCCTCCGCTAGCCAATAAAAACAGCCAAGCACGCTTATACCTGCATACCCACGCTAACCCACCTGTGCACACCCATGTCACCGACACATCGCTAGGCACCACCGTCCCTCAGCTAACCGTTAAAATCAGCCAAGATTGCTTATACCCGCATACCATCACCAACCCACCTGTGCACACCCACGTCACCAACACATCGCCCGGTACCACCAGCCCTTGCCCAGCCTGCAACGCAGCGCCAGGCGTGCCAGGCACCTTGCTCCTCTTCCGAAACAGCTCCTCTTGACTATGGTTGGGTGCACGTGCACTTGGCTTGAGCTTGTGCCTGCGTACGCAGTTGCAGCGCACCACATTGAGACACATCACCATCTTGCTTTTTCCCTTATGATCAGCCCCAGTGTTCTCTGGCCGGGAGCACGTGCGCTGGGATTGAGCTTGTGCCTGCGTACACAGTTGCAGCGCACCACGTTGAGACGCATCACCATCTTGCTTTTTCCCTTATGAACAGCCCCAGTGCTCTCTGGCTGGGAGCACGTGCGCCGGGCTTGAGCTTGTGCCTGCGTAAGTAGTCGCAGCGCATCACATTGAGACGCATCACCATCTTGCTTTTTCCCTTATGATCAGCCCCAGTGCTCTCTGACCGGGAGCACGTGCGCTGGGCTTGAGCTTGTGCCTGCGCATGTACGTTTGGCACACCACACTGAGCGGCTTCATAACATTGCATCATAGTGTGACGTGTGCTTTTACGATGTGCGCATGTGGACGTAGCATTCTGAAATAGTGTGACGTGTGCTTTTACGCTGTGCGCATGTGGACGTAGCATCCTGAAATAGCCTAGAACAGCAAGTTGCCTAAACATTATGGTACACGGGCAGCTTGTGGCGCGTTATGACAAAGGGGTAGGGAGATGGTACATTCTTCCTTGCGACAGGTTGGAAACTTTGCGTTCGCATTCAAGCCAGATGACTTGACGAAATGAGTTGAATAAGCATTGGTTATAAAAGTGCCAAATGCTGAAAGTAGCCGATGGTAGGTCTGTACAACGAGTTGTAGCACAACCCCCCTTGCTAGGCAAAGGCCTGAGCAATGCTCAGGGGCACACAGGTTTTTGCGTGCTAAAGGCGTCCGTAAATGCATCCAAACTTTGGCAGAGAGAAGCGTGTAGGACCTATGGAATCAGCACTTGCAAATTATGGTGAGCAAGGATTTCACAAATAGTTGGCAAGCAGGGATGTGTCATACAGCGTATTCGTATAACACGCCGTGCCGTATTTTACGCGCATTCAGCCGTATTGAACAAATCAGGCCGTATTATACGATTGCAACATTTGCCTTTTTCTGGGCCTTTTTGGGCCTTTTTAGGCAGTTTCTGCACCAATAACGGCCTTTCAGTGAGCTTCCATTGCAATAATATATATAATATATACATAACATATGACCGTATGACACATCCCTGTTGGCAAGCAAGTACCCCTGTTGCCTGCACTCTAACACACACACATACACACACACACATACACACACACACACATACACACACACACACAAATAAACACACACACACACACCTGAATGCAAACGCGCACGTCCCCAGCAAGGCCAGACCGAGGACCACCACCACCACCACAACAGCCACAATCCAGCGTGTGTCACTGCCCCCATTATCACCGCTGCTGGATGATGGGCAGGACCAAGGTACAGCGCTGCCCTCAACTCCTATCCCCACAGGCACTCCCCCACCCACAACACAGCGGCAGTCAAAGAAACGAGTGAAGCTGGGGCTTGCGAGGATGGCGCCAGGAGAGGGAGGACTAGGCAACGGTTGGGTGATGGCAGCTTGTGTGTCAGAGTCCATGGCTGTAAGAAAGTGTAAAGGAAATAGGGATTAGGGATTTTTGCTTGGGGGTGAAGCTTGGCGCACGGCCGAGAAAGTATGGTAGGACAAGAGATGAGAGCGAATAAAAGTAGGTTGTAAGTGTGTGCCACGAAGTGAGGGGCCTTGCAGGCCGCTGCTACGTGTGTTTGCAATGCAAGTGTGTTTGCTTGCTACGTGTGATTGCTTGCTACGTGTGCTTGCTTGCGTTGTGTATTTGCTTGCTACGTTAGAGAGGACTGCTGCCTCGTTCGCACTGTTATGAAGGGCCGCTGCCTTGTTTCCACCACAAAAATGTTTGAGTGAGCTGGCCCAGGTCTGGTACGCAAGTTCTGTAAGTAGAGCTGTACATAACCATATACATACGGTGTATGCATGGTGATTTGAGCAGGGAAATATTTTTACCAATATGCGGTATAACACGGTGTACTACATTGCATAACTCGGTGTACATTGCAAAACTCAGTGAACATTGTATGACACGGTGTACTACATTGTTTGACACGGTGTACATTGTATGACACGGTGTACTACATTGTATGACAAGGTGGACATTGTATGTCACGGTGTGCATTGCATAACACAGTGTACACTGTATGACACGGTGTACTACATTGTTTGACACGGTGTACATTGTATGACACGGTGTACTACATTGTTTGACACGGTGTACATTGTATGACACGGTGTACTACATTGTATGACACGGTGTACTACATTGTATGACACGGTGTACTACATTGTTTGACACGGTGTACTCCATTGTATGACACGGTGTACTACATTGTATGACACGGTGTACTACATTGTATGACACGGTGTACATTGTATGACACGGTGTACATTGCATAACTCGGTGTACATTGCATAACTTGGCGTACATTGCATAACACAGTGTACATTGCATAACACAGTGTACATTGTATGACACAGTGTACATTGTATGACACAGTGTACATTGCATAACTCGGTGTACTACATTGTATGACACGGTGTACTACATTGCATAACTCGGTGTACTACATTGTATGACACGGTGTACATGTACCGATCTTGCCAACCCTAATTGTGAGTCAATTTGTATTTCCATTCCAAACACGTTAAATTGCAGCCCATAACACCCCAATTGGATATACGCAAATGTGCCCTCCTGAACATAATTCCCAGGGTGGGAGCTCAATAGTGCTGTACAACATTGGTTGGAAATGTAATAACTTGAAGGAAAAGCTTGTCAGATCAGTCAGGCCATCCATCCGGTCTGGACCTCAGAGTATCATAGTATCATAGTACACAAGCCAGTTCAATTGCCTGATGCAACCCTAGATCTTGCACACTAGCCACCTTGAGCTACCATGCTTTACACATTGCAGCAGGGTACTACAGGTGTGTGTGCGTATGTGTGTGTGAGTGTGTGTGTGTGTGTGTGTGTGTGTGTGTGTGTGTGTGGAAACACTAGCGCTTGCACACACACATATCCACACACATGAAAGCAAACGCGCATGTACCCAACAAGCCCAGTCAACCTACCTTGAGTGGCTTCATACACACACACACACACACACACACGCACACACACACACACATCACACGCACACACACACACATGAAAGCAAACGTGCACGTCCCCAACAAGCCCAGCCAACCTACCTTGAGTGGCTTCCTGGAAGCTGCGCAGCAGCGGCTGCGGGCAGGTCAAGGCTCCAGCTTGCTCGTTCTGGAATGTCTCAGTCGTGGAGGGTGACCCCCAAGTCAAGGCAGCAGGCAGTTGGCAGGTCCGGGCTGGATCATTCAGCTCGGCAGAAATATCCAAGCATCCTGTGAGGCTTGTGTCCTGCAGTTTGCGCCAAGAGGAACACGCAGCGGTATTCTTGTCAGGACGCATGAGGAGCAACGGGCAAATAAATCATTTCTAGTGGCCATCCAAATGCAGACCAGACCCGTACGCGCACGCCATACATGATTGTTTAAGCAGAAATCATCTGCTAATAATCCTTGTACGCATCGTGCATTAACTACCTATGTCATATTTGTGCAACACGTATAAATTATATGTGCATGGTGGTTCTGGCCACCTCTATATCCAATTTCGCAGGTTCAGGTGCCCAGAGGGTTGGCCAAAGCCGTGACCCGTACCTTATCACACCCTTCACAAATAGTTTGTTTACTCCGCACCTTTTTCTCCCCAAACGCAAATCATGAATACATATGTCATATATATTTGTTGTACGATGCACGTACAAGCATTACAGAATGGACACCTTGCAGTTCACGCTCGTGTATGGTGCAAACACGCCATCCTGGCCATCCTTGGTCACGTGTGTCGTACTATAGCCTGTCATTAAATGTAAAATGATTTGTACAAAGTAATGTGCTGCATAAGGTGCACATCAGTTATTCAGGTGGGGGGCTTTAACTGCCCCCTTCCTCAATGACCCACAAACTCCCTGCACACATCCAGAGTCCCCAAAACGATGCCCTGGCATGTCGTGTTCATCATCATTTAGCTTGTGTTGAGCTGGTGCGGCTTCATGAGAATTTGTGTGGCTCACAGCAACTGCCTTGCGTGTTCAAGGCATTTGACACTACCCTTGAACACCTAGTTGTCAGCTCTTTCACAAAGCTCAGGGGAAAGGCATCATAATATAATGGTATTTGGTATTTGTGCATAACTTCCAGAGATCTAGACAACCACATCGTCACGCTGCCTTCTACTTGTGCCTCTGTCCCCAGCGATATTTCCAGGGCAGAGAAAAACAGGTCAAAGCTGTTGGTTGAGGCCGCTCATTTGATTGCGCGTGATCAAGCACAGCGTGCGGTCCACATGCCTGCAAAAACGCAACAACAGGAACAACACACATACCTGGACTGATATCCAGAGCAGGCTGCGCAGCTCCTGCAGGCGGGAAGGGAGGGGCCCCCGCAAGCCAGGGTTACCCCCTAATTGCAATGCCTGCAAGCCTGCCAGGTCAGCTATGCTTTCGGGCAGCTCCCCGACCAGCCCAAAGCCTTCCAGATCCAGCATTGCAACAGATGTGTCATTGTCGCAAGGGGCGAGGGTAAGGGGTGAGGCCGTGCAGCAATGCACACCCGTCCAGCTGCGCGCACATAAAAGTCGTGTGTGTGTGTGTGTGTGTGTGTGTGTGTGTGTGTGTGTAGAATGCAAAAGTGCTTGAAAGGTGATTGTGGATTTTGCACAGCTTGTGAGTGTATTGGGTGCACAGATGCGCACAAGGAGAAGGTGGAGTGAGCGTGCGTGCGAGTGTGTGCGTGTAAATGTGTGTGTGTGTGTGTGTGTGTGTGTGTGTAAGTGTGTGTGTGTGTGTGTGTGTGTCTGCTTGCGTGCAATTCCACCTGCAGTACGGGGAGCCTGCAATCCAAGGTGTCAAGTCAATAGACAGCGAGAACACGCCCCAGTCCGCCCCGCCCGTAGCGGACCACAGGTCAAGGAGTGCAGTTTCTTCGTTCTGAGCCGAGATGTGTGCTAAAAGGAGCAGTAGCAATGCTGGCTGAGGGAAAGCAACTCTATTTAGCTTGCAAGGCATGCAAGGACTTTAATTTTTACGATCACATGGGTCAAACTTTATATAAACTGCAGGTAAAATGTTTGTTTAGTTATTCACTAATCCGACTCCGCTTGGACATTCCGACTCCATGACAAAAGTTAAAAACCGCAGAAGAAAATTAGTGTGACACACCAGCAAGAAATAGCTTAAAGGATTTGACTCAATGGGAATGAATTCAGAAGGCAATCTGGCCAAAATTTAATTGACGTTTCGTGGACTTTTTTGTTATTACTACCTGATGACGTTGAAAAAATAAAAAAATTAGGTTTGCGACGTTGGGACACTTGCGGGTATGCTTGCCTACTCATTTCCTAGCTCTAAACCTACTGTTCCCCACACCGTTGTCCATGAGTTTTCAAGTAAGTCTGCTTACCAGTTTGTATCAGAAGCATGCACACACACACACACACACACACACACATGCACGAACGCACGCACGCACGCATGCACGCACGCACGCACGCACACACA
>Ga0307963_1001316_pt1 | contig 18881 bp, 22 predicted proteins | sample OrgLakmetagen594_FD_201829 | JGI IMG/M metagenome (GOLD analysis project Ga0307963, IMG submission 201829) | Saline water microbial communities from Organic Lake, Antarctica - #594 | ecosystem: Environmental > Aquatic > Non-marine Saline and Alkaline > Saline | place: Antarctica: Organic Lake... | reverse complement strand
TACCAACACAGGTCGCCAGACCCGACAAAAATTGAGAGAGCCACTGCAACGAGCACAGCGGCTCTATTTTTTTTAGTTTTTCCCTTCTTGAGAAAATTGTGGATTTATTTGTGGCTGGCCGAGACTAGTCAGCAGCCGATCAGCCAAACTACCTGGCTGAAGGTCACCCCCCATTGTAGCCATTTAGTCTAATTGTTTGCACAATCTGAGTGAAATTATAGATTGATTACAGTTACGATAGTTTTGGTTAGGCTGACTGCGGCATCACTAGCCTAGGAGTATTTCCAGTTTTTGACCACTCAAAGGTACTTAGCATTTACATAGGATTTAGCAATAGAAAATTATTTGTCAAAGGAATAATGGCAAGGTTTGATTTCAAAAAATTTTGAAGCACAACAAACACTAACGACTAGAACCGCAAAGGCTGCCTTGAGAATTGGCGGCTACACAAAGGCAAAACAATTTGACCATAACAAGGGAGGCATCGTGTCAGCAGCCTCACTCATAACCTGCTGGCTGTTTATGGTGGAGGAACCAAGACTTGACGAAATACAGTCGGCCATTAATCAACAGGAGGCATTGCGGTTGTGGCCGTCTGCACAATTTGTAGAATGGCTGCGAGTGGAAGCAAAAAGGGGGATATTGCAGTTGTTTAGGTAAGGCAACCACAAGCAACAAGTAGGGGGTGATCCTGCAGATCACAAAAAATGGGGCGGAGCCTGCGCTGCAACCTGCATTGAAGTTGTACCTAATGTAGTGAGAGCGATTCAGGGGGGGCTGCACTCCCTCTGCACCCCACTGCTCCTGTTCAACCATTTCTGAGATGGCAGCCTGGTCTTTGCAATGAAGAGCGGCATTCAAATGACAATTCACGGGGGCTGCGCCCCCCCTGCACCCCCCCGCTCTTGCGTTTGCACAGTCCCTGTCATACCATACCGTGTCTGAAGTTGTTTGCTTGCCAATGGTGTGTAAGACCTCTGATGTATACCTCATCATTAGACAATTCAGGGGGGGACGTTGCAGTTGTTTAATCACTGTACTTAACACAGACAGAGATACAAGAAGGGTGCGCATTGAGCTGTGTGCTGCACCAATTCAGCTATGTGCTGCACCAAAGCTTATTTGCGTCAGATAGTACTATTATCAAAAGACTTGCTTGCTACCAATTGAAAGTGCGTTTGAAGGTGCACCTAAGAGCCTGTGGCAATTAGAGGCATGTCTCCTACACCTTCGTACTAATGCTACCTTTGCGTTGGCAAGAAGGTGCTGCAATGATAGCACCAAACAAAACCGCGCAATTGACTCTCTTCTTCCCCCTCAGTTTCTTACAAGGCGGTTTACAAATTCACGAAAAATGGTGCTAAGAATGCATTCTATGCCAGTATTCATTAATCACCTCCAAGCACCTCACCAGGATTGATACCTTACTAAAACTCGCCCAAGAAACATCTTGAAACCACAGCATGTCAGGAGATGAAGATGGCTAAAGACAGTTGACATCTTCATGGTGCACTTATGTGGTGCGTTTCTATGCCACACTCTCCAACAAGTTATGACTAGATAAACTAAGCATTGGTGCTTACACAGTGATCGCGCACGAAACAGTTGCCGAGCATCTGGCGGGCTGGAGCAATCTCGTGTGTGTACGCTTTGTGTGTGTGTGCATGTGGGTGTATCTACAAAAATGAAATGGTGCGCAGGTTGTGCCAAACAGAGGATGCCTTCCTCATCTTTCCGGATGTTTGTGCCAGAAAAGCAGCGCACCTGAGCCGATGACCACGAACACAAAAAAGGCCAGCATCAAAGGACCCACAGCTAGCTTTTCTTTCTTCTTGGCCTGCAAGCAAACAGTCAAGGAAGGAGCTCCCCATCAATTATATCAAAATGATATTGCTGCAACAATGATGAGCCTAAGTAAAACAGTAGCACTGTCCGGCCTAGACGTAGCAAAACATGGGTAAGCGCAAACTTACTCAAAAAAGTGATACACAATAAGGTTGTGATTCTGGCGAAGGAATTGCGTCATCCAAGCCGGCGTTGTAGGTACATAACTTACAGTACTTGTAGTGCGGATGCACACTTCAAGCAATTACGGATCCCTAATGCTCGTTTTGTAGAATGCAAGCGAGCAAGTTTCAAAGCGATGACGGTATGTGCGTGGGCTGCAACCTCTTTTTATTTCTGCAACATAGTATTCCTCATGCGCTAACATTACAAACGTGCTTGCAATGCTTTCTACCCGCGAGTGTACTCTCTTGTTGCAAATATTTGCACGACGTTAAGCATTGCACAGGCGTGTTGTGAATGTGTTTGTTCAATGCATGAATGCTATGATTGCTGATGATGAACCAGTTATTCCTGTTCTGTTACTCTATTCGTTTGCTCCTACGGAGCTGCCTACCTATACACATCTGCCTGTGCCTAAGGTTAATTAACAGCAGAACAACACACGCAAAACAGCACAGCACAGCAAGTATGTACGTGCACGTATTGGTACGCCTAGACCTGCTATCAGCATGCACATGTGTGTAAATGAGTGTTGCGTAAAATTGAGTGTAGTACCCAGTATGTGTTTCAGGCAAGTGCATGTTCCGTGCCATTGTGTGTGTATATTTGTGTGTGTGTGTGTTTGTGTGTGAGTGTATGCGTATGTGTGTGTTGTGTGCAGTTGTGTATGTATGTGCGTGCATGCATGCATTGTTGTGTGAGTATGTGTGTGTTGAGTGTGTGTGCGTGCTTGTTTGTGTACGTGCGTGTTGTGCGCGCATGTGCATGCATGCGTACATTTGTGCGCGTTGTTCTATGTGTCAGGTGTCAGGTAAGTGTGTGTGTGCGTGTGTGTGTACATGTGTATACGTGATTGTGTGTGTATGTATGCATGTGTGTGTATGCATGTGTTTGTTGTGTGTGTATATGTATTGTGTGTGTTGTGCATGCACATGCGTGTATGCGTGTACTTATTGTGTGTGTGTGTGTGTGTGTGTGTGTGTGTGTGTGTGTGTGTGTGTGTGTGTGTGTGTGTGTGTGTGTGTGTGTGTGTGAGAGTGTGTGTGTGTGTGTGTGTGTGTGTGTGTGTGTGTGTGTGTGTGTGTGTGTGTGTGTGTGTGTGTGTGTGCGTGTGTGTGTGTGTGTGTGTGTGTGTTCACGTGTGTATGTATACATGCGCAGGTATGTGCGCATGCCCACTGTGCGAGCGTGTCCAAGAAAGAAACCACCTGACCTTTCCAGTCAGCTTCCTCATCCTTCCCTCTCCCCTCTCCCCCCTCCTCCCTCACACACTCCACACTACACTCACCGCACCGGACTCCGCGACTGAGCCCCGCCTCAGGACATTGTCGCTGAACTTGGAGATCTTGGCGTTCACCAGGCGCTTGTTGTACACGCCTCCCTAAGTAGAAGGAGGAGGGTGAGGAGGTTTGTGGGTTAAAAAACGGGAGCCGGGGAAGACGAGGCGCAGCAAGGTGTCCTTCACGAGGCAGCTAAGCAATTGCCGCTTACCATGGTCCTGCCTTCTGGTTTTTATTTGAATTAAATTACTGTATAAAAGTCTGCAATTTCAGCTTCTTGGATTGTTATTTTCGAGGCAAACACCTTTTCGCCTGCATCGTCTCCTCCATAAATAAGCTTACTGTTTAACAGCCTGTTGTTAAGATTATTGTTTAAAACTGCAAAAATCATTCTGTCGCGGCTATGAACCGGCCTCAAAAGACATCCAACCTAATTATATATCTACCCACTCGGATGTGTTGGTCATTCAGCAACGCAAGTATAGCAAAAATAATGTACAGTTGTTGCCGCTGTCAAGGGAAAAAAGTGACCCATTCAACTATCTGCTAACTGCTCTCAGCTGGTTCGCAAGCTTTTGTCGTGAGTCTCATGCCGTGCCATTTGGCGATGTCCTCTTTTATAATGGCGCTCACCGCTTGGTGTTGCTTTACTATAGGCTTTCCCCTGCAAGCATGTTAGGCATCATACACTCTGAAAGATTGTAGTTGCACAGAACAAAAAGATATGGCGAGGTGCATGGTACCAGGACTCAGGATAGAGCTAAGAAACTTGCTTCCAATATTATCAACTCTCATCAGGACCCGGTTCAGGTCAAGCCTGCGACCCTCCTGATCCCTATTTATCTCTGTCTTTTTCCTGATGGTGGAGGAGTTTATGGTACCCGGTGTCAAAGTGGCTCCTTTTTCTTAATCGATGGAGAGAGTGGTTTTCACTGCCTGCGTTAATTTTTTTTTTGTTTCTTACCAGGACTCAGGGAGCAACAATGGGGAAGGAAAGTTGAGGTTCTAAGAAGCATATGTTAACCCCTCTAGATCTTCTGTTATGATAAAAAACAGCACGCATTACAATTTCAAAACCATCGGTTCAATCTTAAATTGACACACTTTTTGATTGATCGATGGAAGAAGTATGGGCAAGGTCGCTTGTCTGCGTTGTGTGCCCCCAGGGCAGGTTGCAGGGGTGTATTCAGGAAACACACCAGCAAATGACTCTACAGGTGCACCATCATTGAACTGCATCACGCACACAGCACAATGATCAAATTAAGGATTGCATTGGATTGGCAAAGGTACGAGCTGAATTTGTGCACTTGGCAGGCAGTCAGTGTAAGGCCAGCGTATAATAGTTTCAAATTCCTTATTACAGAGTTAGGTGCATAAGTAAAGCATGGTGCCAAGGAGCTTTGGGGGCTTCCCCTGCTACGAATGAGCACTCAAAGATGTGGACACCACTCACGGCAATGAGGCACAGGGAGAATGGGCCAGGCAGAACCTTAAACATAAAAACGCACAGGAAGTACCAAAGTGAATTCATTTTGATTTGAAGCTACCCACAAAATAAGTGCACGTTTGTTCACCTTTTATGCTGATCAATTAAGCTCCCAAGAGAAATATGCAATTTAGGCTTTGTTGGTTATTCGGCTCAAGCTAAGTCTTTGCCGTTACTTTTTCCTTGAGTCACTTACATGTGGCAGGCACCCTGCGCGTCTGGTGATAACGCTTTGAGTAGTTATCCCCGAATAAGAATAACTGACCCTTTAAGGGGGCAAGATGCAATTACGTATACTCACTAATAATGAGGACAATGTTGAACAGCACTAACATTTCACGCAGCACTGCAGTACTGCGCTTAATAGCACAACCGATGAGGTAGCTGAATGCCCAAAATTGTCGGCGCTTACTTGAAATCACTGGCCTCCACCTCTATTCTGTACATGGCACCACCTGCAGTAGCATGGCCAACAGAGACACTTACGCAATTTGTTGGTCACGGTGATGGTTCTGATGTACTGCAACGAAACGCCACAGTGCTGGTTGCTGAGCTTTACAGTGCCCGGTACCAAAGTGGCACCTTATCCATAATCAGTGTTTGCACATGCTATATTGTTTGCAGCGTTTGCACCACGTGCGTTGCAGATGCGTGTCTGTGTGTCTGTGTGTGTGTATGTGTGTGTGTGTGTGTGTGTGTTTGTGTGCGTGCGTGTGTGTGTGTGAGCGCATGTGTGTATGAGTGTGTGTGTGTGCTTATGTGTTGTGCAAACATAACTCATTGCTCATCAAACACTCACATCCCCCAGATACGTCTTCAACTTCTATGCGCTTGGATCCTGGAAGGCTGGCTGCAAGCTTCGCTGCCACGTCCTTTTCTGCTGGGTTACCTGTAATTGTAATCGTATGTGCAAGTGCAATTGCCTGTGTGCTGTGTGCGTGTGTGTCTGTATCTGAATGTGTGCGTGCTTGTGTGTACATGTATTTGTGAATATGTGTGTGTGTGTGTACACGTGTGTGTGTGTTTATGTGTGTGTGTTGTGCATTCGTACGTGTGCGTATGCGTGAATGCATATGTATGTGCATGCGTGTGCGTAAGTTCGTGCGTTTGTGCGTGTGTTTAAGCGTGTGTGTATGTGTGTGTGAGTATGTGTGTGTATGTGTGTGTTTAAACGTGTGTTTATGCGTGTATGTATGTGTGTGTGCATGTGTGTGAATGTGCATGCGCTTGTGTGTGCATGTGTATGTGGTGTCTCTGTGTGTCTATGTGTTTGTGTGTATGTGTGTGTGTGTGTTTGTGTGTGTGCGTGCGTGTGTGTGTGTGCGTGTGTGCGCGTGAATCTGCAAGCTTGTGCGTGTGTGCGTATGTGTGTGTGTCTGTGTGTGTGTGTGTGTGTGTGTGTGTATGTGTGTGTGTGTGCGTGTGTGTGTGTGTGTGTGTGCGTGCGCGCAAGCACGCACATATGCGCATTCATGCGCGTTTATGCCATAGTGTGTGCTCTTACGCCTGGACTTAGGAGCACACGCACCTGCAGTAACTGAGACGGTGGCAAACAGGCGTGCAAGACCGGTACCAAAGCCTGAAACTATGGTACTATGAGGCTTCAGTAGAGAAAGCATCAAGAATGTGACAAAACCCAAAGTCAGATTTCCTATACCCTATTATTTTTTGTTTTGGTGCACTGTATTTTATTAACAGCAATGCAATAATTGAAAGGGCAGGCTAGGTGGGCATTTCAAGGGGTCTGACAAGGATCTTTTTGGCAGCAGACCAGGCAAAGATCCATGGCACCAGCAGGAGCATCAACCAACATGATGACCCCCATGCAGGCATGTCTGCACAGCCCGCGGACTCTTCATTCACAATCATACGCACACCCAACCGTCCATGTGTACATGCAAACACACACACACACACACACACATACACACATACACACACATACACACAAAGACATAGGTAGCTACACATGCACACACCTCACACATACATGCGGATTCATATGCTTACTCACACACACACACACACACACACACACACACACACACACATGCTCACGCTTACACACCCATGCACACACAAATTACACATTGCACAGACACAGACAAAGAAACACACAGACACACACACGCACGCATGCTCACGCTCACACTCCCATGCACACACACATGCATATGTAGCTACACACGCACACACCTCACACATACATGCAGATTCATATGCTTACTCACACACACGCACTCATGCTCACGCTCACACACCCATGCACACACCCATGCACACACACACACATTACACATGACACATGAAACAGACACACACAGACATACACGCACGCATGCACACGCTCACACACCAATGCACACATACACACACACACATTACACATTACACAGACACGCACAGACACACATGCACGCAGGCGCACGCGAACACACATACACACACACACAAACACACACACACACATGTACACAAGCACATAAACACAAACGCACTTATCCCATGCAGCCCACTTCCATAGACATTCCTGGTCCCAAGTGCAAAATAGAACTGCCGCTGCCAGGTGACACGAACAACCAGGTGAGTGCTCCATTAAAACGCACCCTTTCTCTCTCCATTTAACCACATTCATTGCTCAAGTAGATACCGCCATGAGGTCCGTACAAACACTGTTATTCGCATCTGCCACAGTATGGTGGCACGCGCACGGTCCGCGAGGGCTACACCTTTGATGTGGCCCACCAAATCGGAGAGGGCACCTACGGTCAAGTGTTTGTGGGCAACTGCAAGAGGAATAAGGACAGGGTACGTACACCAACTCATGCATACGCACATAAGCGCACATGCATGTGGACATAAATATGCATTCAAAGCTTCCTGTATGCATGGGCAAGATCATTATTTTGTAACCGACGCGTGCGCACTCACACAAGCACACATCCACATACACATGCATGCACGCACACGCTCACTCGCACAGGTAGCCCTGAAAAAGATCCGCATGGACACAGAGAAGGAGGGCTTTCCCATCACAGCCATCCGTGAGATCAAAATCCTGAGCAGCATGCAGCACGAAAACGTGGTCAACCTCCGGGAAATTGTGCGCTCAGAGAGTGAGTGCTTGGATTCTTTCCTTGTAGCGATTGTGCCAGCTTCTTCAGTATGCAGCCGCATGACAACAGTTGCTCTAAATTGGAGTCGAGCCCACTTTAGTCAGTTATTGGGGAGTGATTTATCACGCGGTATGGAAGTGTCTGTGAGGATGATATGATAAGTGTGAAGTGTGGCTTTCGCCCTTTAGCTATGACTAAGACAGATTGCAAAAGCTGCCAATTTTGTTGTTGGCTAAGACCGTGCTGCTGCTCCTTTCAAGCTGGCTGCACACAATAGAGAGCACAGGAAGCACAAAGGACAAGCAGCACGGTGCTATCCCTCCCGCCACCATATTTCTACAGCAATAGACGTATCTGATTTGCAGTCCACCTCAGCTCACTTCCTGGATATTACTTGGCGTCCAGTCTCACTCTTCAGCCCATCTAGCTCCCATGCTTATCTTTCCAGATTTTCCGGTCAGCCTCCTGCGATCCCTCTTTGCATTTCTCCTATTCTTTTTATCATGATCCAGTCGTTCAGCCTCTCTCTTGTTACACACGCACATCTACCTTGTGCGTTTCTCCGCCTCTCTACATTCCTTATCTACTTGTGTGCACCCTCTTTTCCCTCACTACCTGTATTCCTGCCTCCCTCCCTCCTTGTGTGTGCGCTTTCTTTCCCTCCTTCCTTGTGTGCACCCCTCTTTTCCCTCTCTCCATGTATGCACCCTCCTCCCCTCATTTCTTTTGTGTGCTCCCTCTGATCCTGCTGCTACCCCCCTGCAGTCCACCGCAACAACAACTTCAAGGGCTCCATCTACATGGTGTTTGATTACGCGGAGTACGACCTCACGGGCCTCATGGAGACTGTGAAGTACAAATTTTCTGAAGCGCAGGTATGTGTGTGTGTGTGCGTGTGTGTGTGTGTGTGTGTGTGTGTGTGTGTGAATAAGCATTTGCAAGGGTGTTGTCGTCAAAGATTAGGTGCAGCTTCCTCATTCCCCTTCTATTACAACTTGCATTGACAGGTTTCAGCTTTGACTTTGCCCACCCCTATGTTAAAGAGAGGGCAACCAAAGGCCCGCTCAGTGGCTTGCTCCTTCAGCGCCTTTACGCCTACAATCATGTTGTCACTTTTTAAGTTCCCACCCCTCCCTGCAGATCAAGTACCTCACGTGTGGAGTTTTGACTCGTAAAAAGGTGTCATGAGAAGCCTACAACTTCCGAATGCTTTGCAATGTCTCCCCCTTTCCCCCCTCCTGTAGATCAAGTGCATCATGAAGCAACTGCTCAAGGGTCTGGCTTACGTGCACGGCAACGGGGTGTTACACAGAGATCTCAAGGTGGGTGGTGCAGTGTGTAGGCTTACGTGGATAGTTGTGGCTCATACGAAGGCATAAACCTGCACAGAGATCTCACGTTGGGTGCTGTGTAGACTTACAGTGAGGGTTGTGGGCGGGCTAGCTAGAAGGCATGATTTCTGCAGAGGCTTGAAAGTGGGTGGTGCAGTGTGCAGGCTTGCACAAAGAGTTGTGGGCTCACCTCATGGCACCGGCTTGCACAGGAGTCTCATATTAAGGCGGTGAAGGCTCTGCTTTGAATGTTGATTTCTGAAAGCAGTACTACAGCAAGCTGAAAAGAAGAGAATGAAGCTTTGCTGCTCATGCATTGTCTTGGAATCACGCACAAATGAGGAGAGGTTCACTTGCTGCACATTAGAACTGCAAGTATTTATTTATGTGCTGATGTAACATCATTTTATTGCAATAGATAGGGCATTATGTGGCCAAATAAAATGAATCGTCATTCGCAGGGTTTGACAAAATTTAGGACGCCCATGTGCTCTGTGTTGTGGGCTCATTTGCGTGAAGGGATTACAAGTCCTTTCTAACAGCCATTGTCGAAACAACTTATAAGTTTGGGATGAAAAGCAGAAAACATCCTCTTTGGCCGCAATAGCAACCCAACACCATTAGGCTTTTGCCAAGAAATTGGCATTGCTTTGTTTTTTGAGGTATCAATTTACTTCCGTACGTATTGCAGGCAGGCAAGAGATGTTTGTGCTAATTGCAATAATCCCAGGTTTGGCACATTAATTTTGGCAGTTTTGGCACAAACTTTGGCACGTGAAGCGTAATGTCTCTAGGTTACCTGTGTTACGCCAAGTATTGACTGCTACGCCCTCTATGCCGGCCTCCTTCACCATCCTTATTGACAGCACTGTCACTTTGCTCTTTTTCACATGCGGTCTGTGCATTTCCTCAGCTGTGTCCGCGAAGAAACCGCCGCCGTGACCTGTGTCCTCTGTGCAGGCCTCCAACATCCTCATAGACAGCTTTGGCACCGTCAAACTGGCGGATTTCGGACTAGCTCGTACGTGGCAGGAGCGGCAAGACTCCCGACTCACCAACAGAGTCATCACCCTTTGGTACAGGTAAGGGTCGTAGTGGTACAAGTCAGGGTCGTACAGGTAAGAATCGTTGTGGTACAAATAAGGGTCGTTGTGGTACAGGTCAGGGTCGTTGTTCACCCTTTGGTACAGGTAAGGGTCGTGCAGGTAAGGGTCGTTGTGGTACAGGTCAGGGTCGTACAGGTAAGGGTCGTTGTGGTACAGGTCAGGGTCGTACAGGTAAGGGTCGTTGTGGTACAGGTCAGGGTCGTAGTGGTACAGGTCAGGGTCGTTGCTCACCCTTTGGTACAGGTGAGGGTCGTTGTTCAGGTAAGGGTCGTTGTTAAGGTAAAGGTCGTTGGTACAGGTAAGGGTCGCTGCTCAGCAGTGGCGTGCCACAGTATTGGTCCATCAAGTCATCAAACGACGCTTGCAGGCTAGTTTGTACATGGCAGACAGGAGCGGCAAAATCCTTGACGTACATTTGTACAGGGCCCTGTGATAGTTGTTTGGCAGTCATATGCCGCAACTGTAATCAAGAGCCAGATGAAGCATGCAGGCTAGATTGTGCATGGCAGGAGTTACGAGATTCTTGACGTACCTACAGGGCCATCAACCTGGGATGGTTGTTTGGTAGTGGTGTGCGGCACTATAACTAAGTGTCAGATGATGCATGCAGGCTAGTCAGTATGTGGCAGCCAGGAGCGGCTAAATTCTTGACGCGCATGTAGGGCCATCCCCCTGTGACAATTGATAGTGGTGTGTGGTGTGTTGATGTAGTACGTGTGTGTCTGATGTTGTGGTGTTTCTGGGTGGCAGGCAGGAGTGGCGATGGCCCCTGGTTGATTACAAGGGGTCATCACTCTGAATTACAGGTACAAGAAGTTTGTTCATTAGCGGTGAGCCATAGCTCAATGAATCTTGCGAGGGGGGTTCAGTGGTCAAGTGTGCCTTTGTTCTTGCAGGGCGACTTAGTCGTTGGTTGTTTGCTATAAGCACAGGTGGGCTCCTTTGTACAGTCCTCGAATCTGCTTCTGCATGTACGACTAGGTTGCCTAGGCTGCTGTTGGAAAGGTTGTGGCACCTGACGCCTGATGCGAAGCATTACTTTTTCATCTGCTTCTACGACGCTTGCACTCAGGACGCTCACTGTTGCTGGTGAAGGCTGAGCGCTATGGACACTATGGAAGCGTTAAATATATGAGGCAAAGCTGCGCTTAATTAAATGCCACTACTTCACACTCAGGCCGCCTGAGCTGCTGCTGGGGGCTGAGCGCTATGGGCCTGAGGTGGACATCTGGAGTGTAGGCAGCATTTTTGCTGAGCTGCTGGTGGGGAAGCCCATCTTTCCTGGTGGGGTGCATTGATGTGTGTGTGTGTGTGTGTCACAAAAAACGTGCTGTTGTGGTGTTGTGGTGCTGCACAAGCGTGCCGACCTTTCTTTGTGTTCTTTGTGGGTTTGTGTCTGTCTGTGTGCATGTGTGTATGTGTATGCGTTTGTATATGTGAGTGCGCGTAAAGCTTGTGGGAGGGTAAAACACAACTTAAAGCGTACACGTATGCAGGAAATTTATTGCACTGCTGCATGCATATCTGCTCAGTGGTTAGCTGTGTATATATTTATGTGCGTTTGTACGCCTGTGCGTCTAGGTACCTAAGTCTGTGGGCCGTGCGCATGTGCTTGAAATGAGCCTTATTTGTAGTGTCGACATTGCTTGAATTTAGAGATCATTTTTCCATGTGTGGAATCTCAAATGGCTAGTTGTGTGAAGATGACGAGCAGTTTCTAAGTTCTTTTCAATTACTCCCAGAATGAAATAATTGTGAAGTTAAGGTTGCTTCTGACGTGCGCAACACAAAACATAAACGCAAATTCAGGAGTGGAAATCTTTGTGTGGGAGCTTTCTTTCACTCTCCTGTATGGCACCACACGACGCAGGGAAGGAGGAGATCGACCAGCTAGACAAGATTTTCCAGATCATGGGCACGCCCAACTCAGAGTCCTGGCCAGGCATTGAGAAGCTCCCAACGTAAGTAGCAGGGAGCACATGGCTTTCCTTGATGCCACTTTACACCCTCCTGCACCTATACAACCTTGTGTAGGTGCAAAAAGGTATATCTGATACCTGCCTGCCTTCATGCGGCAAGGGTTTTTTTGCCATGCATTGGGGTTCTCCTGAGGGTTCACACCCACCTGTTCCAACACACAACCCACGTGTGCTGTAGCATCGGTACGTCCCCTTTGCTGCTGGCCAAGCATGCCCATGGACCAACACACACGTTTAGGGTTGGCCAGAACCATGTAGGTATATACGGCTTATATACAGAGTTTTTGGCAAGGGAATTACCATAAATACGGTCATACGGTGTATGTATTACATGGTTCTGGCCAACCCTACACACACTCCAAGATACCTGCAATGCGTCGGTCATCATGTTGCCACCACCTTGCAGCTGGGCAAGCATTGTCAAGGGTCGTCAGAAAGGGATGAGCCTCCATGGATCAACACGCACACTCCAGAACATGTTGCACGTTGTTCTGTTCATTGCCACCCTTGCAGCTGGGCTAGCATTGCTAAGGGGCGTCACAAAGGGATGAGCCTGCGCAAGTGGGTGAAGGATATGGCCAAGCACACGGGGCAGCCCCCGGTGAAGGAGAGTGCCATCCAGCTGATGGAGAAGATGCTTTCGCTGGACCCCTCAAAACGTTGCTCAGCACTGGAGGCGTTCAGGGTAGGTTGTGTGGGTGTGGGAGTGGTGTAGCTGTGGGTGTGGGTGTAACTGTGAGTGTGGATGTGGATGTGGTGTGGGTGTAGGTGTGGATGTGGTGTAGGTGTAGGTGTAGGTGTAGGTGTGGGTGTCGCTGTGAGTGTAGCTGTGGGTGTGGGTGTGGATGTGGATGTGGATGTAGCTGTGAGTGTGGGTGTGGGAGTGGGTAGGATAGACAGGGTTGGGTGTATGAGTGGGAGTGCATTCCTGAGCAGACATTTTTGAGGCAAGGGTGGACACAGTTTGGATGGGGGATGAGCGAATTACAGAAGCCAGGCGGTCGGTGTGTGACTACTTTCTGCCCTACAACTTCATCAAGTGCATAACAGGTGGGGTGTTTCTTGTAAGGAAAGCAAAACTTGGAGGTATGCGTGCTTACCTTGGTGCCAGCACACCTTGTTGGGCAGGATAAACACTGTGCAGAGTTGAGAAGACCCTTGAGAAGAAGAGAAGGCAAATCACCATACTGCCTAATACCGCTGCACTAGGCCAATTGACTGGTATGGCTGTGCCTATTTGAGATACCATGACAATATGGCCACCCGTGTGTGTTGGGTGCGTTATATGGTCTTATACATAAGCTGAGAGAGCAATGAGGTTTGCTGTTAGGGCGTTTTCTGGCGCGCTTCTGGAGCAGGACAATGAATGCAACACCTGGCGCTTCTTTGAGCAGGTCGGCAGCTGAGAGCGGCAAAACAATTGGAACTAATCAAGCTGAACAAGCAGTCCTTGATTTCTTTTTCCATTACACACAGAAGCTCTTGCAACTCACAACACACACGCAACTCACGACACACGTATACAGCAAAGTACACACACGTACACGCACACATACACGCATGCACGCACGCACGCACTCATCTGCCTGCAGGACCCATGGTTCTGGAACTCTGATCCCGACCCTTGTGACCCCAAGGACCTTCCCTGCCACGGCTCCTCCCACGAGTTTACTATGAAGAAACGACGGCATGAGGTAGGTGGAGGGTGGCATCATATGCTGAAAATCTGATTTCTGCGGCGTGTGAGTGAGAGGGTGTGCCTTTCTGCATCTTATTTCCCTTGGCGTCCACCATCAGGGACGTCGGCATGAAGCGCGTGGAGCTGCTCGTGACAATGCTTTGGGTTTTGAGGCGTGAAAGTGTATGCTTTGCCACAGCACGTATGCATGTGCGCATTCCGATGTATGCACGAGAGGCATGTTGTGACAGTGCTTTGTGTATAATGGTGTAGAATTTATGCCTTGCCACGGCATGTATGCATTCTGATGTATGCAAGAGAAAAAGAGAGAGAGAGAGAGAGAGAGAGAGAGAGAGAGAGAGAGGAAGAGAGAGAGAGATGTTGTCACAGACTTGCAAGCAATGCTGCCCTTCTTTGCTGAGCACCGCTACCATGGCCCTACACACCACACCACCTTCATGATGAAGACAGCTGCTACTGTTCCTCATTACATCAGCATGGAGGAATTTGGATATTCATTCCTCTGTTGAATCGTCCTGACCCTCAAATGCTTGTCATATCGTCATATCACATGGTTCTTGCACACTCCCACACACAAACACATACAAAACAGGGAAACAGAAGTGCATTGTGTGCATGGGTGTGTTGTGTGTTTGTTTGTGTGCTTGTGCGTGTGCGCGCTTGTGTTTGTGCGAGATAACTTGCATGTGTGCAAGTTGTTTGTATATGTTTGTGTGCACGTAAAGCATGTCTTTTTATTAATATAAATTGCCAAGCTTTTACCTCTTCCTTCATTTCCCTGTCTATCTATCAGCACCGCATAGCAGAGGCGCATCACGCTGTACTGATAACACACTCATGACAGCTTGATCTCCAGCCCATTTGTCCACCCACCTGAACGCTGCATATACAGGAACGGGAAGCGCACCACGCAGTGCCCATGCCCCACCCCCAGCAAGCAATGCACGGAGGGGGCCCCTCCAACCCCTATTACCAGCGCAGCCAGATGGGACCACCAGACGGCAACAAGCGTGCACGCCCAGGTGTGTGTGTTTGTGTGAGTGTGTGTGTATGTTGCATCAATTTGTGCATGTGTGTGTAATGTTTGTGGAGCTCACGCTCTGCATTGATGAATAGTTTACGTAAAGTTGTAACAGCCTGTATGTTTGTTTGCGTGAGCTCAGACAGGATTAATTGTGCACATCCACGCACAAACAAACGGACATAGGCACGTGTTTGCTTGCCTTTTCGCAGTCATAAGATTGCTGCTCTTTACACGGCGCACACTGCACACACTCTCATACCCGTGATAGTTGCAACCACTGCCCTGTTGCTTTGGCTCTACTGCCTTTGCTGCCCATATGCCTCTGGCACAGCAACCAGCATGCTCAACGTGGTCTCCCTCACCCTCACCCTCTAGAACACACATACACACACGTGGGTGTGCACGCGCACACGCATACACACACTGACATTCGCACCTTGCATTATTACGCAGGGGGGATGCCACCTGCTGCAGGCGGAGGGGGGGGACGAGGAGGACGAGGAGGAGGCCCTCAAGGGCGTGGAGGAGGTGCGTGTCCTTGCCTCCACTTGCCTGTGAGATGGGGGTGTATCCGTGTGTGCATCTAGGGGTGCGCGTAGGAGGAGCCTGTCTTTAATTTGTGGTGTGTGCGAGTGTGTTTATGTGGTTTCTGTTTATGTGGTTTCTGTGAGTGTGTCTTAGTAGGTGCATATAAAGCAATCAAGGAGGTGCGAGTCCTTGTCTCCCCTTGCCTGTATGATGGGGGTGTATCCGTGTGTGCATCTAAGGGTGCGCGAAGGAGGAGCCTGTCTTTAATGTGTGGTGTGTGCAAGTGTGTTTTTGTAGTTTCTGTGAGTGTGTCTTGGTGTGTGCATATTAAGCAATTAAGGAGGTGCGAGTCTTTGATGCCCCTGTGTGTACGTATCGTGTGTATGTTTGTAAAAGGAAGAAGGTCGGTTTAGAGTTGGAAGAAGTAAAAAGGACTTCCTTGCTCGCTTTGGTAATTTGGCAAACTGGGTGAGGTGCGTCAGTGATGGTTGCGGATACATAAGTAGAGAGTCAGACGCCATAATATTGATAATAATTGTATGTTTCCTCTGTGTGACGTGGTGCCGTAATATCACGTGTAAACAACTGTGTCTGTAACTGTGTGCACAATATCCGCTGTCGTATCATGCCGTGTTACTACGCACCACACAGGACTTAGTCCTCAATACGCTTATTTTGCGGAAGCTCAAACGTGGCAGCTTTTTTTCATGCACATCATTTTCACCTAAGCGAACAGAGGGTTTATAATTTGTGCATGCAGAGGGAGAGCCCCCTGGAGATTGCACACATATACATCGTGCAAGCATGTAAATAACGTTCATGAAGACACATGTACTAATTGGAGTTTTGGGGCTTTATCGATGTGACAGGTGTGCCCCCTGGAGCGGGCAGAGGTGCAGGTGTCACCCCCCCCATGGGAGCTGGAAGGGCACCCTACATGTCCACAGGTATTGTATTTCTGTGTGTTCGTGTGCATGTGTGTACACGTGCAATTGTGTATATGTGTATGCATGCGTGCATGTGTGCATGCTTGTGTGTGCATGTGTGTGTATGTGCGCGTGCTTGTGTGTGTGTGTGCTTGAGTGCGCAGCATCCTACATGGCCACGGGCGATATCTTATTTTTGTGTAGTTTTGAGTGTATTTGTCAGTGGTTTTAGTGGCTCAGAAACAAAAACAGCAGTATCCCTTTTTTGGGTGGCAAGGCTAAAACCGTGGTTGGGTTGGCTAGAACCGTGTTGTATTTGGTTAACAAGTGGCACTTGGGGCTGGCATGTCTCCCAAACATATACGGCCATACACGGTGGATACGTTTGATTGTGGCCAAGCCTAGCTACAGGTAAAAATTTATCCCGCGCAGGATTCATCTGCTGCTTGCCCTCACGTCTAGAAACAGGGTGTACTGCCTTGCTCACAGTGTGTGCGTTTCACTCACAAGCACGAAGAATGGAGTGCAGGTTACTGACACAGGGTGCCGATTTTGGGTATGCATCTTCAAGCTGCCCTCTACGTCCAAATCTGTCCTCTGGGCATCCGCCACCCATCATCAATGTCTGCTTTGTCATTTCTTCAAGGCCTGTGACAAAGGCACCCGGTACCAAAATGGCTCCTTTTCCTTACTTGACGTGAGGAGTGGGTTTTCTCTGCCTGCATAGTTTTCTTTTTTTTTGACAGGCCCTTCTGCGTGCGTCCCTAAAGTGTTAGCCTGCCACCCCTAGATTTTCTTCAAACTGAACACAGGCCCTTCTACACTTCCCGTGGGTTTGCAGGGAGAGGGTGTTTTTCCTACGCATTCAGTCCCGGCTGTGTTATCTGGCCCTTTCACTGATATTTGGTTCTAATAATTTTGCCTTCAGCACCATACACAGGCGGCCCTGCAGCAGGGCGTGGCGGCTATGCAGGGGGTGCCCCCCCTGCACGTGCACCCTACGCTCCTCAACCTGCATACAGCACGATGCCCCCCCCAGGTGTGTGTGTATGTGTGTGCGTGTGTGCATGTGTGTGTGCGCGTGCATGTGTGTGTGCGTGTGTGAGAAAGTATGTTTAGGAGTATATGCCCGCGTCTGAATTCAAGAATACCAGCTGTTAAAAACTGCATTGTGGAAGCAAAGAGGTGGCTACATTTCATACAATGAATCATATAAACAACCAATACAAGCTGAATCATATAAACAATCAATACAAGCTGAGATTTTCATCCGGTTGGTAATTTAGAAATGCAATTGTTGTAACCAAAAGTGGAACAGCAAGCAATACCAGAAGGAGTTGTTATAAGGACCTAACTACCATGGTGTCCAGACAGACAACCACTGCTGTGGCAATTTGCGCGTGTACTGTTCAATTTCCATTTACAACGGCGTAATATCTCTGTTGGCTGCTGCTAAGACAACCTTTGCATAAATCTGTAACGTTTTGTGCTTTAGGGAGCGCAGCAATGATGCCTCCCCCTATGGCCCCTGGACAGCAAGCCCCTGCGGCATATCCACCCCCTGCAGGATATGGCACAGCACCACAGCCAGGTGCGGATGGAGGCAAGGTCGAAGCACCGTCAATTGAAAAAGATTGGAAAATTACTGGAAAATTACCATTAGTACGGAGTCTGCATTTCACAAGTTAGTAAGTCTGCCTCGTCAACATGCATCCTCAATCAGAACTTAGGTTGCTGTGGCCCTCTTTGATTAACCCAAGGCAACTGAACAGCTTGTGTACCTCACTTCGCTCGTGAGTTTCCCTCTGCTTTTCTGCTGCAGAAATGGACGTCGCTTCTTGCCCTTTTCCCATGAGAATAATCATGGTACAAACCATAATTAACAACTGTATTGCCTGTGCAAACCATCCGCTTTGTAGCAGGCATGTACGGTGCAAGGCCTCCTCCTGCAGGAGCGTACGGTGCTCCCCCTGGCGGCGTGCCTTTGGCACGGCCGCCATGGAACCCACAGCAGCAGCAGCAGCAGCAGCAGCAGCAACCGCGGCGATAAGGGGCAAGGGAGTGAGACAGGGCATGCGTCCTTTTGCTACGTTAATGTTGTAGATAATTGTTGTAGATAGTTTAATATCAGAGCCCCCTGTAAGAAAATTTGCTCGTTTTCTTTTGGCACTGAGTTAGCAACGGCATGGCAACGTCAAATACGATTAGCAGTCGCTTGCTGGCAGTGAAAACATACAGACTTATGACCCCTTTTCTGCCCTGAATCCTTCTTGTGACTTACGGCGCGTTTACAACGGCGGGTTAATGGTTAAGGTTAATGAATATTGGAAATACTTAACCCGAATGTGTGTTTACAACGCGCGGTTAAATGTCAGGTTAAGGAAATTCAATCGGGT
>Ga0307963_1001314_pt1 | contig 18894 bp, 16 predicted proteins | sample OrgLakmetagen594_FD_201829 | JGI IMG/M metagenome (GOLD analysis project Ga0307963, IMG submission 201829) | Saline water microbial communities from Organic Lake, Antarctica - #594 | ecosystem: Environmental > Aquatic > Non-marine Saline and Alkaline > Saline | place: Antarctica: Organic Lake... | reverse complement strand
ACTTGGCGACCCATTGGGTTTAATTGTTCGTGCAGCATGTTGTAAGTGCCGAAGAATGAACATGGGTTGCAAAGTGTTACGACCTGGGTAAAAACCGTATTGGGTGTCAGGGATCTGACCAGTTGCCACACACCACTCAGTGAGCAACGAGCGAATACATTGGCATACATACGGTACATAGTGCCACTGACAGCCAACATGCGGTAATTGTTGGGGTCCAAAAGGGGGCCTTTCTTATACAGAGGTTTAAGCTTCGCTTGCTTCCAGCACGCAGGGATGCAGGCCTTGTCATACAGCAGATTGAACAACTGAGCAATGTAAGGCGCTAAGACGTTAACACGCTCATTACCACGCCCATCAGGCTTTGGCCGAACCACTACAGCATTCTTAATAGAGTGAGCAGCCACGCAATCAAATCCTGGGAAAGCACGTCCGTTCATCTTTCCTATTTGCTCAGCCACCAAGGCAGGCATGGGTATCGCTACTAGGGGGATCAGTAGTGTCAGGAGCAGACATCCAATCATTCTGAGGACCTTGTTGTAGCAGAACTTCTGGGGGGGGGGTTACGTCCAAGCGGCACCACCATGTCTCTAGCTGATAAGCCACTCCCCACCCCCAGACCTCGCGGTCACACACCTCATGCTGCTGATGGACGGAAATGCCAATTAAGATAAGCATTCCAGGCTGGTTGCGTCAGTGGCGTTGGCTGCGTGCATTTAGGCTGACGTAGCATAGCGTGTAGCTCAGGGTTTTTGATGAATAACTTGTCCAGAAAGGCAGCCTTCTGGTACTTAGTATACGCACGCTTAGCTCGTCTCGTTTGTACCCGGTATTCTTTTTAGCAAACTTGCACGCATGTACAGCCTGACCATCCTGCACCACTGTCCTAAACAAACGTCGCTTCTCTTTGCAATGGGCGTCAAACTAAGGCGGGTCGCGCACTCTATTTTTACCACACAAAGGAGCACAGACACTGATTTGTTTACCCATACCCACTCTGATATCGCTAGCAGCATGCACAATCATTGAACGTAGGCAGAAGCACGCTTTCTCATGATCCCTCTCCTCAAGTGCTTGAGCAAATTGGTCTTGCATCACTGTACTGTCTGCCAAGACTTCGCCATAAATCCCAGCATGCTCTGGGTTCCATCTCAAAACAAAATTGGTACCACATCCCCCAGAGCTACACACATGCGCAGTTTGCAATGTCCAGTCAGCATTAAAGCTCACGTCATCAACACGAAAGACCAAGCTCATCGTACAGTGATCACTTATGTGCTTATGTGCCGCACTGGCACAATGCGGGCACTCTGAGCAGCTCCATACACTTTACTAGACATAATCACGTGATCAGGCCTACTAGCAACTGTCTGTCCAGGTGAGCCAACAAAGGTGGCTTGCCCAACATCACCCAGCACCCTGCCCGTGCCCAAAACACACTCAGCTGCACTAGCATAGCCTCGCCTACAAGAACGTGAGTACTTTTGCAGCAGGCTGCAGAGTGCTCTGAAGTTTTGGCACCATCAATCAAAACATAATCGTCCCCATCGTACATTTGTCTGGTAACATTGATAAGGTGAGTGGCCATCCTGATATTATTTAAATGATCCCAAAGGTGGGTTCTGTCAATAGTGTCATACGCTTGTTACAAATCAATAAAAACTGTGTGAAGGTGGGAACAACCCTTTGGTTTACTCTGTTTGGCAGCATGGACTAAGTGCCCTAAAACAAACATAGGCTTAATCGTGCTACAGTCTGGATAAAAGCAGAATTGCGTGTCAGGAACTTTTCGGTTCTCAACACACCACTTGGTCACCATTTCTCTCAAAATGTTGGCGTACAGTCTACAAAAAGTCCCATTCACAGCCAACATGCGGTAGTTGTTGGGATCAAGCTTAGAGCCTTTTTTGAAAACTACGCAGGCAGTGAAACCACTCCCCACATTAATTAAGGAAAAGAAGCCACTTTGGTACCGAGTACTGTGAAGCTCCTCCACCGCAAAAAGGAAAGGGAAAGTCAATGGGGATCAAGAGGGTTGCAGGCTTGGCCTGAAACCGGCTCCTGATGAGAGTTGATAATAGTACTGGAGAGGGCACGTCTGGTATGGACAAGTTTAGCAGCAAAGTTCACAGAGTGCACATGGAGCTTGGAGGCAAGCTTCTTTACTCTTTGAAAATCAAGACCCAGTTCCTTGAAAGGCTTCAGAGTGTGAGTGTTGTAGATGGTGCCGCCCACACCCAAAAGGATGATGTGGAGAGTAAAGGAGGCTCCTTGGTGATTGTTACAAAGGTCTTTGTGCTGTTCCTTTGTGGTAAAGCGGTATGGCTTTGGACCACCATATCGCGCCCACCGTGCATAATGTTATATTATAAAAGTGGGGTGCTATTATAAAAGTGGGGTGTTATTAAAAAATCGCTTCAGATTCCAGAGTGTTCCAGAGTTTGTTTCAGGCAAATGAATTCAACTGATTCGTACTTTTCCAGTTATTGCCTTCAACGAGTCTTCTCTCACGCCCATTTTACCCGGCAGTCAAAATTCCACAAGCAAGGCCTGAATTAACATTATATTAAATCGCCAGATCTGAGGTAGGCGCATTTATACATACAAACACTTACACACATATACACATGCATGCATGTGCACAATCACGCGCATAAGTACACACACACACACACGCACACACACACACACACACACACACACACACACACACACAAACACACACATACACACACGCACACACACACACAAGCACACATGCACAGATACGCGCTCACACGCTTACAAACACATCTTGCTCCACTGTAAGCTTGACATCTAGTAATATACTTCCTTACCTTTGAAGGAACTCAAGATGGATGATCTCGCATATGCGCTGCAAGCTCAACGCGAACTTGATGCACAGCAGCAACAAAATTGGCAGTCCCCAAGCAGCAGCCAAAGCCAGTCAAGACCAGCACGGGGTGTGAGGCCTGATGAGGTGGGTTAGTAATTTGTACTTACTCTTTGTTCATTTATGTGCAGACACGATATGGTTCTTATGCCAGGAGTAGGGAAGCGAGGACATAGTTGTTCTTACTAGGTTGAGCGTATGTTTTTAATTGCTCATGAAGCCGGAAACAAGTGCAATCTACCAGGAGACAAGGAGGTGTTTGCAACAGAGCAAATAAGTCGCCAACCAAAGACGTTGAGAGACCCGTGCATCATGCGTCACCAAGCATGCTCCCTTTGTAAGCTCAAACAGGGGGCGGTGTGAAATTGAAGGGAATATTCACGTTTGGTAATATGCACTTGCCTTGTCGCGTGTAGTCTCTCCCTAGTTCCCTTAAGTTAGGTGTGTGAAGGGACAGCAATGTGTTGACTTGCAATTTAGCAAGAAAGTAACAGAGGTATTGTGCCTTTTAATAGACCGCGTACCTGTGCAAACCCCAAGGCAGATCCTTTTCCTTTTCCTGAACTTTAACTCACAGTTTGTTTGCACAACAGTATTTGCATCTCCCTTTCTGCCTTTCTCACTCCCCAGGAGCCTCCTTCCTGCAAGTGCTCGCGCCCAGCTGCCCTTTTTCAAGTCAAAAAAGAGACCGTCAACAAGGGGCGCTGGTTCTATCGCTGTGATATCAATTCATGCAATTTCTACCAGGTAAAGCATCAAGCTGGACACGCCGCCACTGTTCAACACTTCCCCACCACATCATGTCGGGCTGCTTTTCACAGCCAATAGTTCATGTGCCATTTGTCATTTGCATGCACATGTACAACACGCACAAGCATACAAATACACACACGATTCCTGGCTACTAGGTGGACTCATCTGCGTCATCAAGTGTATCACCCAATCATGTCTCTGTGCACATCAATTTAAATGTAAGTAGCTCAAATACCAACCCGAATGTATTGTGACTGCTTCCACACGTGCAGTTTGCGGACTCTGTGCCGCCGAGATCTGGCAATAAGCACTCCTCACAACTCTCTCCGCATCAAGGTAGCACACGGACAGCTTGAGACTCCATGCATACAGCCTCAATAAATTGCTGCGGCATCGTCCTTGCAGGGTCCATCATCTTTAGCTGAATCGTGATAGCTGTTGCTTAAGAGTCGTTAGTGAAAACACAACATTGGGACAGTGAGTCATTTTGTCCTTCCCAGACTCAGCAGTCCTGCATGCACGCATCCTCCCATACAAAATACGTCACAAGTGCTGCTTCATCATTCAGGAATATAATTAATGCTGCGTGCATCCCTGCAGGCCGCACCCAGGGTGGCACTGGCCCCCCGATTAGCCCTGGGTTGCCATCCCCGCAGTTTGGACTGTCTCCCCCCCAGCAAGTCCAGCCCCGGCACTCTCCCTCCCAGCCACAGCTCCTGCAGCCCTTGCAGATGCAGCCACTCCCTTCATCCTCGCAGCCCACTGCACGTCAACTTCCTTTTAGCTTGTACGCAGACCAGCCTGGGCAGCTGTCACAAGGGCAAGCTGGACATTCAGTTCAACTGCAGCAGCAAGCAATGCAGATGCAACAGCCAATGCAGATGGGACAGGCAATGCAGATGCAGCAGTTAGATCAAATGCAGCAGCAGCCGTTGCAGATGCAGCAGCCAATGCAGATGCAGCAGTTAGATCAAATGCAGCAGCAGCCGATGCAGATGCAGCAGCCAATCAACATGCAGCAGCAGCCTTTCCCCCAGCAGCAAGCATCTCCACTTATGACCTTCACCGTGCGGCCTCCCCATCCAGGCACAGGCAATAGCCCCATGCAGCAGCAACTGCGGCAGCAGCAACAGCAGGCATCAACAAGTACGTTGTGTCCAAGCATATCTTCCGTGCCGTTGCTTGCACAAGCAATCCAACAACGTTCACACACGTGTGCGTGTACACTACCATACACACAAATATGCATGCACACAGCACATACACACATATACACACACACGTTCACCAGGTGTATCCCTCAACGCTTCCTGTCCTCCTCAAGCCCTATCCAGTAACACCTCTAGCTCCCCCATGGCTCCCTCTAGCGGGGAGTTTCAAAGGTTTCTCCAAGAGCGGCGCAACACACAGCAGGGACAGCAGCAGCATGCGCTTCAGCACAACACACAGCAGGGACTGCAAGGGCAGCAGCAGTATGCGCTTCAGCAGGAGGAGTTCAGGTAGGAGGGTGCAAATAAAATACAAATAAAAACAAATCAGAAACTAAATAAGTTGTCACCTCAATCATGGAATGGGAGACGGTGACGTTGAGCTGCTGCAGCGCTGTAGCGGCTTTTTTTGTTCCCTGAGTTGATCACAGTCAATTATGATGTGGGCCGTCCCCACGGTCGCGCATCACAAAGTGTGTCAGCCTTTCACATGGTTAACATATCTCCCTGCCTGCTTCAAACATTCCACACGTGAGTATGAAAGTCTGTAAGCCTTACAGCATGGAAGTCGAAAGTCATAATGAATGAGGGTATTGCGTCCTTTTGCCTAGCTTATATGGGAAACACCGTGCTCCTCTTGCATTAGGTTTAAGACTTGACATCTAAACTGGTGCTTGAGGTCAGCGGAAGATCACCGTCAGGGGGCGGAACTTTTGTGAGCATCAATGCAGGGTTAGATAAGGATCCCCCACTATCACGTGCATCTGTACCCTGCATGGATGTTACTGCTTCAAATGTGATTGGCATCTGAAGGCTACGTAGTGCAGCGCCAGAGCTGCTACCTTATGACGGCTCCTGTGAGTGTGATTAGTATTATCCAAGAATCCCTGCTGCAGCTCACTCTTCCATGCTGCCTTACCATGAAAAAGCTTTTGTTTTAACTACTTCTGTTGACAACGGCAACAAGACGCACCTTTTTGTCACAGAGGAAGCAATGTTTGGAATGTGCCAGCTGTGGGAACAACCCGTTGCTGCTCCTCTGTGACTAATCCTTCTACATACTTTCCTTCTTGAAAGCAAATTTCTGATTTGCCTGCAGGGCTCAAGAGCGGGAGCAATTAATGCCTTCTTCTGGTGGGGCTGGAGGTATGTCTCTGTGGCATTGTGTGTGTACAAGTATAAATGAAGATGATTTCCTGGTGCACGTATACATGCTTTGTCCATGTATCAAATTGACGTGCATTTTGTCTGGTGAGCAAAGGCGTTTTGAACACGCAAGCGTGCGCTGCCTGGACGCAGGGTTTAAAGTCACACTTGAGGAGGATGGACCAGACAGGTGAATACAAGAACGCATGTTGGTACTGGCCTTGCGTGCTGCAGCCTTATCATAAGTCCCTTGATGTGGGGCTTTTCCCCTTACTTAGAAAACACTAGGACCTTACTTGAGATGCTAGGAGGTGTTACTTTAGTCTAGCCATCAAAGAAGTATGCAAGTGCACAAGCATACACCGTAACTGTTATAAATGTAGCAGTACACGTACTCTCTAAACGTCTAGATCAGTAGCTCAAGTTTGTCTTTCCACTTTTTTGTACAGGTTCATCTCACGCAATCCTTACAGTAAGCTGCTTGTGGAGACCATCAAGTCCACCGAATGGTAGGGCTGTGTTTGCTTCCCATTGCTTGCTTGGGAATTGTTGACACCTGTTGGATGCTTTGAAACATTCTGGAAGCTGGCTCAAAGCCTCCCTCTCTGCGATTCGAAAAGCTAACATTTCAAGCCGACAAGCCTGTTACACTTTTCATATGATAGCTAGAAGACGGTATGAAGTATTCAACACTTTTTCAAATCACTGTCACAACAAAGTATAGGACTTATCACATCGACCATAAATTTCTTGAAATATATCATGTATAGCACTCCTCCCCCTAGGTGCATTTGCAGCATGGATTCATGACTGTGGTCACCCAGCTTCCTGCTAATGCTGCATTCCTCTTTTTTGGTTTCACCCAAAAAAAGGCCATGTTGCTGTAATATCCCCGCAATGTGAATCTTATTTGATCTAGAAAAGACCTTTTCTATGCAGGAGCTACACAAATCGCAAGTGGGATGCTAGTAGAAAGTGCTGGAGCTTCTCCATGGTAAGGATGCAGATGGTTGGGAATGCAGTTCACAAGATGTCAGTGGCAGTGAAGATGCCAAGGGTAGCTATCGTGAAAGGCTAGAAGCTGAAGGTCAGCCAGGTGGACAGCGAATTCACTAATCAGAAAGAAAGTGGAATGCATCAATTCCTGCAAAAAGTGTATTTCAAACTTTAAAAAGGATTTGATTCCTTTGCTTGCATGTTATGTTTTGGAAGCAGCTAATTTTGTCCCTCTGGCCTTGGAAGATGGCCTCAGACTTACCAATGCAGCTCTTGAAAAATGAAGCACAGGCTGGTCTTTGCACGCTTTAGACATGCAGACTTGTGGACAGACCGACAGGCAAACACGCACTTACACACACACTGTAGGATGGGTACGACCTCGTCGTGGACACCCTTAGACAGGTGTGTGCTCAGACCCTTTATTTGAATTACAGCCGAGGAACATATTGGAGCGTATGACTAGTAGGTATACTCGAGCACAGCCTAGTACACGTGACTCTTGAAAACCCAAGGCTTCACGAAGCAACAGATTTGAATTACTTTTCCATAAGTGACTGCTTGCTCCTAGCACAAAATTAAAGTTCGCAGCTCATGCACATAGCAAACAGAGAATTTTCAGTGGTGCTAAATTTTGAATATTTACTCAGCAAGTGGCTCATGTCTGTTGTTTCCAGAATTCTTTTTTCCCTTTCTTTTGCTCCAGCACACAGCAGCTTGCAAACACGTTCAGTAAGCGAGCTTGTTCTGAAGGCAAGCCTATTCTAAATGCCTGTGTGTGCTTTCACTGCTCCTGTTTACGCACCATATACTTGCGGCCTTGCAGGCAGGCTTCAATGTGGTGGACATACCCAGCAGACGACCAGAAGGAGAATGTATCTCGTCCTTTGCCATCCCTGCACCTAGCTACAAGGTGAAATAAATCACTGTAGTAGTGCCTGCCAAATGCGCCAACTTTTGCCATTCAGGTACACATGCAGGGCGTCTGGCGCCTTATCTTCTTTGGTCGTGCCATCTAGCACCAGAGCTCTTTTATCAACTCTTGCAAAATGAAACATGCTGGAAGCTACGTTGCCTTCTATTTCTCTAATGCTTCAGTACGATGCGCGGGTGGGTCCACTGATCCACCAGCAACAGATTACCAGCCCTTCATCCATCATAAGGGCTAGACAAAGCACTGCAGTCCTGCTGCAAGTATTTGTGTTTGGATGTGCAGCTATGATGCAGTATATAGAAAAGTGCTAACGTGTATCGTACTTGGTTCTGAACTCCAATGAATGAGCAATTGAGAGTAGATGTTTCATACTGCATACAAAAAGAACTTTCGGAATTGTACCACAGAATAATGTTAGCACTACAAAGACAAGAGTGAAGCAAATTAGGTTTTACAGAAGTGGTAGACAGAGCTGGAAGTCCCTTGCAACTCTTTGCATGCAGCTTGCCCCAGACCAGATCCCATGGCGAGTCCCTGACGAGCTGTGGTACGTTTTCACGTTAGGTTTTCTAGAATGTGCTGATAGAACATATCTGCTTTTGGATTTCAGTGTAAGCTAGGTTACTGGACTACTTAGCTTCCTTAATGTGTGCAACCAGAATCTTTGTACTTTTAAGGTGTCGGATCTTGTTGTGCCAGGATTGATTGCATGTAACTTAAGATTGTTTGCATATAACCTGTTTGGTTTGCTCATTGCATCGAGAGAAGACTTCTGTGTTGTCATTCGTATGCAGGGACAAGCTCCGATGCTTTCAAAAAGAGGGAGTCCTGTTCATCCTCTCAGTCCAGGGCCGTGCTCTACTAGCAGTGGGTTTTGGCTGCTTTTGTGGTGCTCAAAGCTTGCTGCTGGGTCCATCAGCAATTCACATACATTGTGTGTGCACGGAAGGCTCGAATGCAATCTGAAGGCCACAGAAGGCAGCTGTGAGCTCGGTCTCTGACAGCAAGCTTTGTAACATTAATTTTGTGTGGCGCACATGTGAAGACAATCATTCTTTTCATTTGAGCCATCAGGTTTCAATGAGCCATCAGTTGAACAAGGAGCTTGTTTGTGCTTGTTGAAAGGCTGCGTTTAAAGCACCATCACCACTAAACGCAGTCCCTTTCAGTGACAGGTCGGAGGACTCAAATTGGTTTGATAAGCTTCAAAAGGAAGAAAGATGATGTTGAGGCCATCAGGAGTTGCACAACTTATCTGCAGGATGAAATGGGGCTTGGCAAGTCTGTGCAGGCCCTCGCTGCCGCTGCGGCGTACTTCCCTCAGGACTGGCCCCTCCTCATCACCTGCCCTTCAAGCCTGAGGTGACGAGGGAAGGGGTTCCTTTGGAAACTGTGATGCTTGTGATAATCAGTAAGTAAGGTATGCCTGAGGGCTGGAATGTAGGCTTGGATTTAAGGTCGGAGGGGGTAAAGGATGGGGCTTGCGGAAATTGTTTTCATTCAAACTAACATTTACATATGCGCAGCCCACCTAAAGTTTGCTTGTATGGCTTGCACCAAGGTGTTACCTTTTGGAAGTGGGGGTCACTTAACTATAAAAACGGAGCAAAGCAGCCTGCAGAATGGATCATGTTCTTTGCCACACTGCCACAGGTTTATGTGGGCTGATGCAGTGCGGGAGTGGCTGCCCCAGAGCATACAGCCCTCGCCTTCAGACCTGTGGGTGGTCTCAAGTGCCCAAGAGTTTCAAAAGCTGGCACAGAAAGGCATTCCAACAGGGCGGGTGCGTGCTTCCACTCGTCTTGAGGCCCTTTCTGCGTGCTTGTACCGTTTGTAGCATCTCTATTGCCGTAGCATGATACGAGTGGGCATGATCAGGCATCAAAGTTGTGAGCACTTCGCAGCTTTTGCTGCCCTGGTTTAGAGAAACTTGCATCACGGGTCACACAAAAACCAAGCTGCACAAACTTCTTCTTCTTGTGCTTTCATGCACAGCACGCCAATCGCAACTTGCAACAAGTAGAAGCTTGCTGACGGATAAAACCAAATGTTCTCCATCGTCACAGCACCTTATTGCACAAGCATCAGCAGTCTGCTTTTTCATCCCCCTGCCCTGCTGCTCACTTTCTCTCTGTCTGTGCAACGCCTCGCACGTGATGGATACATGTGTACGTGTACTCGTTGTCATCCAATCCTAACAACTAACCGTCCATACTATTGTGTATCAATGCAGCCCCACGTATGCATCACCTCGTACGACTTGGTGCAAAAGATGGAGGGCAAAGAGAAAATGTACAAGTGCGTCCTCTAGATTGCTTGTTCGATGTGTTTGACCATGCAGTCGAACTCTGGCGTGTTCAGGCGTGGTTGATTCCGCCTTTTTGCCTTCTTGTGAAGAGATGTCGTGTACAGAAAAGGAGTATAGGAGCACTTTTCACTCAGAGCACAGGCAGACGGGCGCATCTCCTTGTTTATTTGCAGGTTCATCATTGCAGGTGAGCCTAAGAGGTGCCAGCTGTACCTGGCTGGTGGTGTGGACAGGGGGTACAGTGTATCATTGCATGACCTCTGACGCTGCACGCTACAATCAGGTAGTAACTAGAGTGATTAGCTGTAGATTTCCCCCTGTCCACCAACATTGTGGAGGGGCTTGTGACTCATGCGTGTGGTCAATCCTTCTCATGATTCATGAGTGATTATATTCGTAATGAGCCAAGTCCTTTTTCCTATATGGGCTTCCCTCCTGCTCCTCTTAGGTAATTTTCTACGGTGGTGCCGCCAGCAGTGTTTATTATTTATTACACATGTAGGCGACTCCAGTGTGTTTCACCTTTGGTGCACTGTGTCCTTCAGCCGGTGTTGTCTTTGGCCAATGCTTTTGGCTGCTAGTGCTGAGAGCACACCTTAACCCAAGAAAACAAGACAATACATACATTGCCACAGATGAATCACACGCCCTTAAGTCCTCCACCTCCAAGCGCACCCAGTTTGTAAGCAGCCTTGTGCGCCAGCAGTCTTTGCGGGCAGTCCTCATCACTGGAACCCCTGTGCTGTCACGGCCCATTGAGATTTGGGCCCAGGTGAGCAGACATGTGAAGTTCAGGCGCATTTGAAACATATTGTGGATACTGCGTGACAGTTGGCATGTTGACTTGCGTGATTGGAAATTGTTTGCTCATCAATGTTTGCTTGACTGTTGAGGAGACAGTGGGCATGTTGGTCGGCATGCAGCTGTATAAGCACATTTTCTCAGCACCTAAGCGCACCCACTTGCAGCAGCATCCACACAAACATTGTACGTCGCACCTGAACGTACACACACAGGTAGACATGCTGCGGCCTAAGGTTTTTGGCAGCTACCATGAGTTTGGAAACCGCTACTGTACAAAGCCTGGTGAAGCTGCCTCCCTTCCAAACTCGCCACAAGTTCCAGTGAGTATGATGTGACAGCTTCTTGGCCGATAGCTGTCTCTCTCTCTCTCTTTTTTGGTGCCTGCTATGCACGCCTTGTTCCCAGTACCAAAGTGGCTTCTTTTCCTTTATTAATGTGGGGGGTGATTTTCACTGCCTGCGTAGTTTTATCTGTTTTCAAGCGCTTCAAATTGCGTATGAAGTGTGGGGGGTTGAATGCATTACAACGTTGATGAACTGGCGTACAGGACATTGGTGTTAAGTGCGTACGTACATAACTGCCAATCAACGATCTTACTTTCCTCGATATGCTTTCAGGACTACCGGGGAGCCAACAATCTAGAAGGTAATCAAGCAAAGTGGGAAATTGAAAATGGTCTGTTAGCTTTGCTCTCCCAAAAGTTAACGTGTCGATTGGCCAGTAATCATGATGGTTTTGAGCATTTCGGCTTTTTAAAATGATATAATAGGGCAGAATGTGGGTTGCAAGTTGCAACGCTTGGCAGGAGACCTGGATGTCTTGTGCTTTTTGGCAAGCGTGGCTTTTGAATGCAAAGGAGGAATGTAAGATAAAACCTAAAGCTAAAGAAGCATCGAGCAGGTATGTGCAAGAGCTACATTATGACAGCTGTCTTTTCTCTGGGAGTCGTACATTGTTAACGCCAACGCAGCGTTTGAAAAAGGACCTTATGGCGTTTTAGTCTGATTATTGTTTGATCAAAGTCTCCCGTAACTCTGGCAGGGTCACAGGGATGGATCATCAAAGCACTAAAGTCGATTGGCTGTTACTCAAAGGCTGACTTCGATAGTTTTTTTGCTGCTCAAGCTATTACAATGACTTGAAATTGCAGAGCTCAACCAGAAACTAATCCAATTGGTCATGATCAGGCGAGAAAAAGCGGACGTGGCGTCGCAGCTACCCGACAAGACGCGGCAAACAGTGAGCACTTGTGGCAGAGTTGCTATTTACTTCCAATGACCACTGTCTTTGGCCGATTTTAACGCTCTAGCAGTTTTGAAACCTGGTCGTAAGTGCTCCCCAAACTTAATATATCTAATCTAAACTTCTTGTAGGTGCGCATTGAGGCTCATGGCTATAACGAGCTAAAGGACATTGCTGCCCGCTTACAACTGCACCCGGTGGGTGTCAATTGAGGGTGCAGTGTACATAAAGATGAATTGCATTGCTGTCTGGTGCCTCAGTTATCCAAAAATAGTGAATGAGACAAATGTTTGTGATTGTATGCCAGATTGGCCAACAGACACTCTCCACGTACTGCACGACCTGCAGATTCAAGATCCAGAGAATGATCAGGAGAAGCAGAAATTGGACGAAATTGCACAGTCAATGGGCATCGCTGAAGAGAGGGAGGCGCTGAAGGAGGAGAAAAACGCTTTACTGACGAAATTTTGGAGGCTTACTGGACCTGCCAAGGTGTTTTCTGAATAGTCATATTTCTAGCTGTACCAGACAGTAGCAAGTGATGTGCGCTGCCTTATTCTTGAGCTTGCAACGCTTGCAACATAGGATTCACGTCCACGCAGGGTCTGCTATGGGCATTACAGACTTTTTGTAAACTTTGGCATGCATCAATTTGTTCACACGGTTATTGATTCCATGCTGCTTACAGATCAAGGGTGGCACGGCATTTCTGTCAGAGGCTCTTTTAGAACGTGGTCCGAACGTGAAGGTATTTGAACGTGCTTACCTCCTGTGACTAGTTTGTGCTGTTGGACTTCTCTTCATTGCTCACTTATTAATGTGCAGGGTGCAAAGCAAAAGCGATGCATGTTTTTTGTCAATCTGCCTGCGCTTGCCAATCTGTGCGCTTGAGCTTTTTGCACATTTGCAACGTTTGTCTATTGTTTGCCACTGCAAATTGCGTCGGAATCAATACTGGTAAGCCATTTCTGCAGGTGCTGCTCTTTGCTCACCACAAAGTTGTCCTGGACGCGTACGAGGATGAGCTGCGCAGGGTAAGTGTTTGATGCACATTAATATTTACCCGGTAGAGTGATTACTCGTAATAAAGGCAGTTTCTTAAACTGTCCAGCTAATACTTTATCAAGAAAGCTTGCTGTCAAGTTATCACGTACCATGAAATTGGTGTTAGTGCAAATTCGAAACACAACTCTTCATGTTCCACGCTCCTAACGTGTAACATCTAATATGTTACATTTACAAAACCAATGGACAGCCTTTATCCCAGAAACGTTACTTTTGTGCCCTCCGACCCCTTTGGATTCTTTTACTTGCTGCAAATAATAACAAATTGTACTGTACGCAATAATTACCAAACAGAAGTTGCAAGCTCCCTAGAAACACCCTTGCTTGCCTTTTTTACGCTTTACAAACAACCCGGCGCACACATTCCATCATGCTTCAAAGGTAAATGTGGGTCTCGTGCGAATTGATGGGTCAAGCAACGACGTCCAACGCACAGTTGCTGTGGATTCATTCCAGGTATGCGTGAGATACTTTCCTGGAGGATAAAAAGGGGCACATAACAATTGTTGGCACACCCATATCACTGTATTTCCCAAACCTATTTGTGGGAAAACAAGTGACGTGCAGGTTCTAGATAATGGCTTCAGCCTAAAGTTTAGGATGCTTTTGTTTAGTAGTTAACAAGGTGATTCAAATGCTTCAGACCCAGAACATGGGAGATGTGTATGGAAGGCTCATTGTGTACCCTGGGTGCAATTAGGTAGAGGCAAAGTACACCTTTGCAGAAAGGCTGATGACGTGATGCCCCCCTTACTCATGGCTCCTGAGGAATTGTTTCTTCTAGATGTGTTTATGGGTGTTCTAGAGCACCCGCTTAGTCAAGCCAGATTTTGAAAAGGAAGGCCCCTTGCCTTTTGCCTCCTGGAAAAAAGCCTGACTGAGAATGACCAGTGAATACTTTTGTAGGCATTTGAGTTTCTTGTGTCCTGTTGATTAGCTTTTATGTGTGTATGTGCCCTGCCCCAAACGGTTGCTGGGACCAAATATATATTTATGCTATAAATGCAGTGGTTCCAGCAACGCATCAGAGCTGATAGGTAGGTTCGTTCATCCCCCCCGCCTGCAACACATAAGCATAAGGGGCACAATAGAAGTGCGTTAAGTAAAAAGGGTAGGCTACTTGGTCCTTCAGCCTGACCACAATGCAACCTGTCAAAACACCCAAACACATCTTCATGTCATGGCCGCAATGCACAGAAACACTCAGTTCATCATTGACGCCGTGACCACAGAACTTCAATGCACTAAACTTCTTGATGCACCAAAACGCTCAGTTCATAGTCAATGCTATCTACGACCACAGAACCAACAATGCTATCTATGACCACAGAACCAGCCAGGCACGCGCGTGGCCTTGCTCAGCATCACCGCTGCAGCTGTCGGACTCACCCTCCACAAGGCCTCGGCTGTCATGTTTGCGGAGCTTCACTGGGTGCGTGTGCAGTGCTCAGACGTCATGTCTGCACAGATCCACTGAATGCTTATGTAATATTTGTGGTCGCTTGTGCTCCTGTTCAGAATTATATGCATTCATTGTCATAGCTTTAATGGATGCAAGTATCGTCTGACGCTATTTCAAGGGCTGAATATTATAATCACTCTGTTGTCATCTCACAATTCTCGCAAGAGGTAGTTGCGCCATGTTACTTACAGTGTACTAAATTGTCGATATGTTACTTCATGCTCCCTCCTTTGGAATTTGAAGTTTGATTGTAGCACATTGTCTGTCCGTCTCAAGCTCACTACATTCTGTATTGCTTTCCAGACGCCTTCACTTTTGCTTCAAGCAGAGGATCGAGCCCATCGCATAGGTGCGTGCGTGCTGTATTGCTTTCCAGACGCCTTCACTTTTGCTTCAAGCAGAGGATCAAGCCCATCGCATAGGTGCGTGCGTGTGTGACCTGGCTTTGGTGTAATGTTACTTTGTACCTAATTAAGGTAAATTGTGATGCACAGGTGTTGCACAGGTGTGAGCTCGTGTCTGGTGGACCAAACAAAGATATTTGATTTAAAATAGTTTGATGTAATTGGGATCCCATTCCTAAGCAAACAATTTTAAATCAGGATTAAAATTGGCACTCAAATTTGACAGAGGGGGCTGACTGAGCCAAAAAAAGGAGTGTTTTTAAAATGTGGATCGAGCATGGGCCCCATGACTGGCAAGCTCCAAAACTTACATACCTAATATGAAATATGAATCCTTGCTCTGTCCATAGATGTAAAATTTGGAGCTTGCCAATTTTGGGGCGTGTGCTTAATTTGCTGTGGCGTGCAGGCCATTTTTTACCACAAATCTTACCAACTCACCCACTGCACCAATCTGGAATATTTTTGGTGTAGAATTCTTATTGGAAAAGAAGATCATTGCAACAAAAATGAAAGAAAACGGCTGATTGGTTGGTGTTTTATGAGGATTTGAGCCATTTTCCCATGGAATTCACCACATTAAAGCATAAATGCACCATGTGTGCTTAATCCAGTCAATCTCAGCACGCAAAGCGACCCACATAAAACTGGGCACACGCTCGGGTAGCTCTCAATGCCAGCTACACTTCGGTACTAAAATGGTGTCGATCGGATCAGGTGGCTGTGAGTGGCTGCCTTCTGAATGCAAAAATGCACATTTTCAGGCATTTCCTCCGTTAGCCCCCTCTGCAAATTTTAATTTAAAGTTGAATTAAAATTTGTTGCAAAACAATACTTTGGGCGCAGAGTAACCCTCTGCTATACTTCAATCGTGCCCCTCACTCCTATCCTAGGCCAGTAAGTGGTGTCTTTTTCAAATCCTATCTTAGTGCTGCTGCTGCAAGCTCAACGTTGCAAGGTACTTACTGGCAAGTGCTGGTGATGGTGATGGTTTTCTGGTAGTGCTGGTACTGGGCGTAACTGTTATTGTCATCTTTTGTTCTCACACCTATCACGCAGTTTTCGGACTTTAGTTGCCAAAGTAATTAGATTGGAAGGGCTGCTGGTTCTCAATTACCTTTAAATGTATGTGTGAGGCAAAGAGTGAAATGCCATGGTCCTTAATCCTGCAACTGGAAACTTATTTTCTATTAATATGCAGGACTAAAGCACCCTGTCACGTGCTACTACCTGCTAGCCCCAAACACATGTGATGATATCATGTGGCCTTTGGTGAATCGCAAGTTATCGGTGAGTACACACACCATACAAAAAGACTGCGTCGGCAGCCTCGCAAATCGTTTTTCTCTTATGTTTCCTGTACATATTTTATGATCATATCAGCAATTTTCTGGCTTTTCTGTGTTCTTTCACAAAGGTTATCAATACAATGGTCGATGGGAAGAAGAGGGGAGTAGACATGGAAAGCGGAGCCTCTCCTGCTTCAAAGCGCATGCACACAGGTAAAACTGCCCCTTTACTTATTTCCTTCTGTGTAGCTTGTGAGAGCCTGATCAAGTAGCATTTTGTATTTAGGCAATACACCAGGAAGGCAATTGGTTTTTACCAAGCTAGCTCAAGGCCTCTCCCAAAAGATTCCGCCACACTAGGTGTTTCTTTCTTAGTAAAAGACATTTAAGCCAGACGTTGCATACCTCTGCTTGCCTCACATATTTTATTAATTTGATGCATTTGCCTGACAGAGCCCACACAGAGCTTAAGGGCTGCGCAAGGAAGCAAGGAGGGCGTTATCGTCATTGAAGACAGTGATGATGAATGAAGCCTCCGTACTTGCAAGATGCATTACGTTGATCCTTCTGCATTTTCGCAAACATGTACAATAGTTGTTGCTCCCTTTAAGCACTCTTTATTCCCTGCTTTGTACAGATCGGCAGTGGGTTATGACAAGGCTCTTCTTTCTGTCTTATGCTGCAATTTGGTAGCCTTTTATGCAAATATGCAAATGAAACACTTGACCTTGGCCATTACTGCTGAATAAACAATAAGCCGTAAGATAACACTCACCCTTACGGGCTTCAGCCTTGAACAGTTGGAAAAAAAGGGCGCAGGCAGTGAAAACCATTCCTCACGTTAATCAAGAAAAAAAAGGAGATATGCCTTGGTACTGGGTACCATAAAATCCATCACCGTTCAACCCGTCACAAAATAAAAAGAATCAATACGGATGAGGAGGAATTTAGGCTTGACCTGGCTCCTGGTGAGAGTTGGTGATGGTATTGGAAAGTGCGCGTCTGGTATGGAAGTTCAGCATGCTAGCGTAGTTGACAGAATGAACATGCAGCAATGTGCTTAGCTCTCCAAGATTTAAGCCCCCGGGCTAGCTCCTTAAGAGGACTTTTATGATTGTTGTAAATAGTGCCACCCTCTCCAAAAGGGAGGTGTGGAGGGTAACGGAGGCTGGAGACTCCTTAAAGGATTGTGCAGAAGCCTTTGTGCTGTTCCTGCTTGGCGCTCAGCTGGTTCTGAGGTTTGGTGTCCTCACAGTACTCTCGATGAGGTAGATGTCACGTTAAAGTGTTCTGAGATATCTCATGTTTGGGTCTGCGCAGTCTGGGGAAGGTCAATCTGCCGATGGCTGGCAATCTGGCAATGCATTAGAGGTGCTCCTGGTCGTCTCCCTCATTTGCCCTCTTCCACTCCGAAGTATCCATCCCTTCGTTGCTAGTCTGTTGCTAATTTGCTTTCACGGAGATGGAACAACCGGTACAGCATCTGGACGGCTTGGTAAACCAGTTGGACCCTAGGACTTTGTCTGACTATGCTTATGGATTGCTAGAGAAACTGAGAGCCTTATAGTTATAGCTTAAAAATCTGGACCTTGCGCTCAAGACTTTAGTCTCCAAATGCTGTAAGATTGACACAGCCGGATTCAGGACTTGATGCCAAGCAGGATGAAGAGTAAGATGTTTCTGAAAAGTAAAATGGCACCACATCTTGAGCTCCTTGCTATAAAATTTATACAGCTGGAAAGAAGATTTAACTTTAGGACATACTGGGCCTTACCGTCTCAAATGGCGATGCCGCGTAATGCAAGCCTGGTTCCTGAGCGGAGTCATGTTGCATTTTCGCGATGAACAGGAAGCTAAATACAACATCTCTGGAGCACAATTGCATTCCGGCCACTGGTTGTTGTGATGACGTGTGCTCGGTGCAAGCGCTGGGTTGAGAATGGCAGGTTTCAGGAAGTTCCAACAGACATCTTGCATCGCCCATAAGGTCTTTAAAGCTGTGGAAGTTTGCACACCTCCATGCCTTTTCACAAAAGACTTGCTTGTCACGCCCAATCGTTGGCAGCGACAAATGGTGTGACGGAGCAGTTAAGTTGGTTGACAGTTACTAGTTGAGAAAGTCTTTATGTCTTGTTCAATAAACTGGATGGCCAGTCTTATTGATAACCTTTATCTTCTGATTTTGTAGTTTTGGTAATCAATTGACATCATGTCAACTCTAAGAGGTACCAAAGAGGGGATCCTCAAGAGACCCTGTGCCGTGTTTTTTTTTTTTTTGGTGGGGGTTGTTACACGGTCCTCAGCAAGGGCCTGACAGAATGAAGGAAAAAAAACCTATAAGACTGGGAAAAGGAAAACTCCTGCCTAAACAGAAAAACCCTCCTTGAAAA
>Ga0307963_1001312_pt1 | contig 18901 bp, 23 predicted proteins | sample OrgLakmetagen594_FD_201829 | JGI IMG/M metagenome (GOLD analysis project Ga0307963, IMG submission 201829) | Saline water microbial communities from Organic Lake, Antarctica - #594 | ecosystem: Environmental > Aquatic > Non-marine Saline and Alkaline > Saline | place: Antarctica: Organic Lake... | reverse complement strand
CACAGTCACACACTATGACAGGGCAGGCAAGCGAAGTCCTTTCTCTCCCTTGTGTAGTCATCTCATTCAGTCACACACTACGACAGGGCAGGCAAGCAAAGTCCTTTCTCTCCCTTGTGTAGTCATCTCACTCAGTCACACACTACGACAGGGCAGGCAAGCGAAGTCCTTTCTCTCCCTTGTGTAGTCATCGTGCCAGTCACACACTATGACAGGGCAGGCAAGCAAAGTCCTTTCTCTCCCTTGCGTAGTCATCTCACTCAATCACGCAATACGACAGGGCAGGCAAGCAAATTCCTTTCTCTCCCTTGCGTAGTCATCTTGCCAGTCACACACTACGATAGGGCAGGCAAAAAAATTCCTTTCTCTCCCTTGCGTAGTCATCTCACTCAGTCACACACTACGACAGGGCAGGCAAGCAAAGTCCTTTCCCTCCCTTGCGTAATCATCTCACTCAGTCACGCAATACGACAGGGCAGGCAAGCAGAGTCCTTTCTCTACCTTGCGTAGTCATCTCACTCAGTCACACACTACGACAGGGCAGGCGAGCGAAGTCCTTTCTCTACCTTGGGTAGTCATCTTACTCAGTCATACACTACGACAGGGCAGGCAAGCAAAGTCCTTTCTCTCCCTTGCGTAGTCATCTCACTCAGTCACACACTACGACAGGGCAGGCGAGCAAAGTCCTTTCTCTCCTTTGCGTAGTCATCTCACTCAGTCACACACTACGACAGGGCAGGCGAGCGAAGTCCTTTCTCTCCCTTGCGTAGTCATCTCACTCAGTCACACACTACGACAGGCAGGCAAGCAAAGTCCTTTCTCTCCCTTGCGTAGTCATCTTGCCAGTCACACACTACGATAGGGCAGGCAAGCAGAGTCCTTTCTCTCCCTTGCGTAGTCATCTTGCCAGTCACACACTACAAGCGTGACTCACGCCCGACATGAGCACGTCTTCAACCTCCCCCCCCCCCACACACACACTGGCCTGGTCACCGGGCAAATGATGATGACAGCAAAGCAGGCAGGGCCAGGTGTGGGGCTGGAGGCCCGATTCATTGGGCCTCCAAACAGTCATTTCACCGGCCCCCTCAGCAATGCAGCTTGACTGCGCTGTCATCTGGCATGTGAAATGATTAGGGTTGGCCTGGACCGTAGATGGGATTTCTGTATACCTATACATACGCCGTATATACTGTAAAACCGTATATAAACCGTACATGGCATAGTTCGACCTTGTCAGAATTAATGTTTAGGGGGGTTTACTCTGTAGATCTTGAAGAGCTCTGATCGTTTACCCCAGTTATATTTAACAAAAATAAAAGGTTGGGGGCTATGCTTGCCCAAAGAAGTCAAAACACACAGGCAAACACGGTCACTGTCACGAGACCCCCCTTCTTCCCCCACCCTATCAAATCACCCTGTATGTGTATGCACGTGTGTGTGTGTATGTGTGTGTGTTTGTGTGTGCAAAAAATGTACATGCATGCATGCGTGTAGTGCATGCGTGTGTATTTGCACGTGTGCTGGGATTCGTGCATGCTCGCATTTACATGTGTGTGTGCGTACATGTGTGTGCGCATGCTTATGTGTGTCGTGTGTGCATGTGTGTAGTGTGTGCATGTGTGTGTGCATTTGCACGCGTGCATGCATATGTGTTCGTGCGCATGCTTACGTGTGCGTGTGCATGAGCATGCTTACGTGTGCGCAAACATGCGTGTGAGCGTGCTTGCTTATGGTTGTAAGCGCAAACATGCGTGGGTGCGTGCATGTGCGTATGCATTTGCGTGCGTGCTGAGGTTCGTACATGCATGCGTGTATGTGTGTGAGCGTGTGCGTACGTGTGTGCAAACGTGTGCGCGTGCATGTACCTTTACGCACGTACCTGTGTGTTTGCGTGTGCATCTGTCACACAGGTTTGCGTGCATGTATTGCGCGCGTGCAGGGGTGCGTGCATGCACATGTGCGCGCATGCTGGGGTGGGTGCATGCACATATGCGTAAAGGAAGAGTGTACGTGTGCCGTTTCTATTCCTGCATCATCTCCGCTCTGGAAACCTTTAGTGGGGTTGGCCTGCATGCCCTGCTCATACTCATACTCTGGTGCTCCTGGTGCTGCTGCTTCTGAACCCCTTGCAGTCGAACCACTGGCTGCTCTTGAACCATGTGAGGGATTCCCTTCCACGGGACACGGCTGTTAAATAGCACAAAAACAATTGTTAAAATATGCCCGATACAACTGTTAAAATATGCCCGATACAAGGGCTTTGGACTCCCAAGGCCAGTGGAAGGTCGCTTTTGACCGATCATTCAGACCGTATATATACGTATTTATGCGGAGAAACCCTAAATATATACGCCAGCTAAATTCACATACGGTTATACAAATACGGATACAAAGAGTTTTATTTATACATCCATATATACGGTATGTATATATACGCCGTATATATACTTATACGGTTCTGGCCAACCCTAGAAATGATTATTGTTGGCCAGAACCATGTATATACGGTGTGCGTTTCTTTTGGCTTGGAGTTTGCCAAATATACGGTGTATATATACGTATATATTTATGTGTATATATATGCGATTCTGGCCACCCTAGAAATTTTTCTGTAGTTACTAATATCATCCTCCATGGCTCATGTTCCTTGCGTGCAGACCCAAGCAAACCACGTCTCCAGCCCCAGCGCTGTGACTCCCAAGTTACCGTCAAGCACCACACCAGAGAGTGCGGCTTTGAGCCCTAGGTGAGTGTCAGGGGTGCGCTTTGAATGATGGGTGTCTGTTGAAGGTGTGGATCAAGTGCAAAGTACTTGAAACGCTAGGTGGATTTTTTTTAAATGTTGGGTGCCTCAAATGCGTGTTAGATGCATCAAGTGTCTTACAGGGTTGGCCAGAGCCATATGTGTACGGTGTATGTACGGTATTTTGGGATCAGGGAAATCACCACTTTTGAAAGCCGTACAAGGGAGGTGATCAGGATGGTTGAGGAAGTGGATGAGCATGTAAAGTTGCTGTCAGCTGAAGCTTGGTCACTCAGCTTTACGCGCACAAAGGGCTCGATCGGTCTATTATGCCCGATGCTCGGTCAAAGCAAGTGAGCAACTGTTCCACATATGTTGCATATCGTTTCAAGACATAGGCATAGTTGTCTCACGAGGCACATTTACGACAAGACGCACAACCCAAAGCAACATTGATGTAACAACTGAGTAGTTGTCGTGCGGTTTGCTTTTGTGCGTCTCAGCGAGCGCACATACACAAACGCTTGCACATACACACATACGCACACAAATTGCACACACACATACACACACTCACTCACACTCACTCACGCACGCGCACACACACACACACACACACACACACACACACACACACACACACACACACACACACACACACACACACACACATACACACGCACACACTCACACACACACACCCACATACACACACACACTCACACATACACGCATACACACAAACACACATACACATGCATGCACAGACCCAATACTCGTACTCACAGAAATGCACATACACATACACACACATACCTACACACACACACGCACGCGCACACACACCCTCCCTTCCTCTCCTTAACACACAGCTCACATACACACACGAGCGCACATGCACATAAATACTTAGAGTATACAACACGCACACTTACATACACCCACAAATGCATACACAGCACTCACGCACACACACACACACATGCTCACGTATGCGTGCACTCTAACACTTTAACAGGGGGGATGCTTTACACACAAGTGGCAGCAGCGTGTCTGTGGATTTGAGGTGCGTGAATTTGCTTTTGTGTGTGGGGTGGAAGTGGGGGAAAGGGAAAGCTGCATACTCTTGTTTCAAGTATGCGTCATCGTGTATGCCAGTGTGAGGCGAAGTGCCTGAGCGCCTCCTCACCAGTATACACACGCACACACACACACACACACACACACACACACGCACACGCGCACATGCACACACACACGCACATGCACACACACACACACACACACACAAGCACACGCACACGCACACACTCTCACACTCACATACACACATACACACACGTGCAGCAGGGAGGCCAAAGACTTGCACACCCCCCTAGCCCCGTCTCCTCTGTCCAACCATAGTGGTGCAAACGGAACTCGCCCCCATCCTCCTAAGCCCTTAGGGACGCTCCCAACCGTGGCTAAGACACGCTCGCTCATGGACCGAGTGGCAGCCTTGGAGAAGCAGTGTCCACAGGTGTTTCTGATGTGTAGGGCCTTGAGCGTGGCCTGCTTTTTCTACGTATGCGTCTCATGTTGAAAGGAGTGCACTGATCTGTGTCATTTCTAGCGCAGGCCTGTTATTATATTGTTGCCTTCAGCAGCAGCAGCAGCAGCAGCAGCAGCAGCTGACACTCACACTTTATCACACACACACACACACACACACACACTGTCCATGCACACACACACACACACATACACCTTACTGCGCGCACAGGTCAAGGAAAAGCATCTCGCAGCTGGGGGAGACCAGCGGTTCAACACAGGAGGCAGCACACGCTCTGCCATTGAGGGAAGCTTGCTCTACCGGGTTGAAGTGCTGGAGGAGGCGATGGAGGTTCTGCTGGCATCGCAAGAGGTATTAGTGTTGGTGTGAGGGTGTTTGTGCAAGTGCTTGGTGTCTGTGTGTGTTTGCGTGTGTGCGTGTGGGTATGTGTGTGTGTGTGCGTGCGTGTGTGTGTGCGTGTGTCTGTGTGTGCGTGCATGTGTGTGAGCGTATGTGTGTGTGCGCATGTGCGTCAGTGGAGGAAGCAAGGAGTCCCTGTTGGCATCTCAATGAGGATTATGTGCATGTCAATGTGGGTGTAAGTAAGTGGAAATGGTGGAAGTGGGAAGGCGCTGCCTCTGTCGGAGGTGTTTACTGATGCAAGCGTGTGTCTGTGGGCATGCAGGTGTAAAATGTATTTGCAGGGTTGACCAGAACTATATATATACGGTGTATATACGGTATTTTTGGCAGGGATATCTTATCTTTCAAATTTACGGTCATGTACGGTATATGTATTTGCAATGCTCCCTTTGGGTACTTGACGCACCTAAAGGAGCATTGCAAATTGTTCCACCGTCCTTTCTTCCCCTTGTCATGCAAAAAACTCCCTAACTCCTGTTTGTTAACTTCTCTTGCATTCTCTTGCAGACTGACAGCTCCTCTTTGCTCCAGGATCCAGTGTTCTCTTTTGTAAACCTGAGCTCCTCTCTACAAATCCAAGCCCCCATTCCGTACGCCCTTTGCCGTGCACGTTTCATTAAAACAAATTGCACTGTTCTCACACTCACACTCCCTGTTTCTTTCACTGGCCCTTTCTTTCACTAGCTAGCCACAGGCCCTAGTACATCACTCACACTCGTGGCAATGACTAGGGGCGCTTGTGACGAGGTCGCAACGTAGAACAGCACAAACCGTATAAATGTTATTACAGTGCTACTCTTCCTTCTTTCCCAAACCAACCGCAGTCCCAGACTGGTTACACAAGCTGTATGGACCTTGCCCTCTCCTAGTAAACTCTCCTGCACCACACGCTGTATGGACCTTGCCCTCTCCTAATAAACTCTCCTGCACAACACGCTGTATGGACCTTGCCCTCTCCTAGTAACTCTCCTATACAACAAGCTGTATGGACCTTGCCCTCTCCTAGTAAACTCTCCTAGTAACCCCTCGCAGTCCCAGACTCGTAACATAAGCTGTATGGACCTTGCCCTCTCCTAGTAAAACCAGTGTACGCTTTTATTCCGGCACGCATTGCATTCTGCATGCATCAAGAAGTGCTGACAGGCATTGCATCATTTTCTTTGTACACCTGTAGGGGTGGCCAGAACCGTATACATTCACCGTATATGACTGTATATTTGCAGTATATTTGGTGATATCCCTGCCAACAACACCGTAATATATACACCCTTTACCGTACCTTTCCTATAACACCCTGCATAAATTTATTTTTTGCCCTGCGGGTTTGTGCGGGATTGGAGAAAATAACACGGGATTCGGGTCGCAGACAAGAACAGGCCCCTTGCCCCCCCCTGACCCCCCCGCCCCACCCCCCGCCCCAGCACACAGAGGAGCAGGTTGGGCAGCTGGTGTGGCAAACAAGGTCACGCACCAAGGTTGCCCGCACCCAAGCAGCACCATCAACACGCGCGAGCAGCAGTGAGGAGAGCGTGGAGAGCAAGGACGACGGCAGCAGCAGCAGCAGCAGCAACAGCAGTAACTTCCGCTAGAGGAAGAGGAAGCAGATATTGGGGAGGGCGTAGAGTAGTAGAACAAAGAACAAACGCACATGCAAGCAGCATGTTGGTTTTCCTTTGCCCTTTTGTGGTGTTCTCTCATTTAAATCGTTTGTGAAGCTTATTGGTGCTGGACAGGGCTAAAGGCCCTGTGGGATTGATGCGGGGAGGGCAAGAATTTATACCGTTCGTTTACGATCACTTCGTGACCACACTCTCAAAAAATAATATATTTTCGATTTCAGTTCGTGAGGGGGTCTTGGGATTATTTTTGAGTTTGAGGGCACTTCGGGAGGGCACTTCGGGAGGGCCCTGTCGTGAATTAATTTTGAGTTTGAGGAATGCTGCCTGTGCACTGCTACTGCTGTTTGTTATGGCTGAGGCTGAAGCTGTGGCTGAGGCTGAAGCAGCCAGCCTTTCAGCTGGGGACTGGGCTTCAAGAACCCGGACAGAGGGTTCACTGGCGCGATTGGAGCTCATTTCGATTTTCACCCTCAAAACCACTATAAATAATTAATTTCACATCGAATCCAGTTCGGAGAGGCCTCCAAGAATCAATAAATTTTTTCGTTTTCTGCCAAATAATTAATAATTTTCCTAAGTGATCGTAAACAAAGGGTATTTTGGGGTGCGGGGAAGGTGCGGAATTTTGCTAAATATTCTGAAATTTGGGGTGCGGGATGAGTACAGTAAGGTACGGTATATATGGTTCTGGCCAACCCTACACACCTACATGCTCTGTCTTGCCCACCCTTTTTCAGGCCACGCACTCCACGCAGAGGCAGCAAGAAGCCACCAACAAACCCAGGGGAGGCTGCTGTGTGGTGATGTGAGCGCGAGGTGTGAGGTGTGATGATGTGGGGCTCAGAAGCGCGACGTGTGTGATCCTATGGAGTGTGAGAAGCGTGACCAAAACAGGCACTCGATTAAACCAAGTCTGATACGAGTTGTTGGATGGGTTTGATGTGTGGTAGGTTGGAACGGGTGCTATGGATGGGATGGAAGCTGTTGCCTGTGCTGCACAGCGTTGCAAACACGGTTGCTCTGCAGACGTCCGTTCTTTGCTGCTGGCTCATGAGATGGAATGCGTGACACAAACATGTAAAAGGAGTGCTGTGTTTTTGTGGTTCTCGTGCCCTTTATATGACTGGGAGGTGGTGGGGCTTTCAACTTGCTAGGAGAAATGGCATTCTTGCATCTGTGTACAGCAGCCATGTTGAAGCCCTGCGCAAGATCAGATAGGCCCCTCCACAGGATATCGCGACATGATGTGTGCAATTGAGCCTCATGCACCTTGTGCTTAATATGTCCGGGTTCTATATATGGGTGCGCCGGTACTTCTGTTGCGTATATGTATTATTTAGGTGTTGACCCTGGAATTGTGGAAGTGGTTTCGTCATCGTGACTTCCAGTTTCATTCCTGCGAGTGCACCTTTATCTGTCACCCCAACGGCAGCATTATAACAGTTACCCAGGGTATTCAATGGCTTTATGAGTCTTTGGAAATAAGTAAGAGTTATCACCAGGTTGGTCTTGAAAGTGGTCTATCAGGGCCCATTTTTCGTTTTCATGCTGGTATTTTTTCATTGAAGGGGCAGCTGTGTGCTCGTTGTCCTGAAGGTGTTCTCCTTGTTCTGCTCTGCTCTTTAGTCTACATCACAGTTTGAGGGTGTTGGTGGACAAGTAAGTTATTTTATTTGTCTTTGACGTTGCCTGATTCAGACCTTACCGCGAAACTCAACTCCCTGTATTGTTTATTTTACATAGCTGGTGCGTGTGCTTTTTGTACATACTGCTTGTCTTATCCGTACATAATGCATGGCTTATCCGCGTTGCGGGCCCAACTCGTATAAGCCCAATCCAGCATGCCAGGACGTGCGTAAGAGTCAAATGTTGTGGAGATGCATGGCTAAAGCGCTGGCCAAATAAGGCAGAAACAACACGACATAAGGATCAACAAATCACAGGTTTCCAAATGGGATTGGAAGTAAAGGTGGGCGTCATCTCCTAGAAAGAGTCAGACTAACATCCTGCACATCTGATAACGAGTCTGAAAAGGGGCAGGCCGGCACGGAAAATTTTGCTGCGCAGCCAGCGTAAAATTGGATGTAATTGAGAGCAGCAGAGGAAAAACAAAGCCAGCTGGGGGTTCGGGTTCTTTTTCTTCTGAAATAATCATAATTATCGGCTGGTCTTGGCTGGTTTTACTCACGTTTCCTGTTTTAAAGTGTCTAGCTAGTACTGGACGCCGTACACTAACGCTTTGCTGTAGGCGCCTACAGGCTGGTGAATGCAAGCAGACTGCATGTTGCTTCGCTTAAGACAAGAAATTGAATCCAAACCAAGGGAAGGTTCACTTGATTGAGGGAAAAATATATGAAGACACTAGGCCTGATCCTCAATTTCAAAAAGCAAAAGCACAGCACAGCACAGCGTGCTTATCTGCAACCTGCAGAGACAAGGATATAGGGAAATCAAGCTCCACGTGATCCTCGTTGGAGTAATGGAGACAATCTACAAAGACCATGATAGAGACAAACCTCAGGCAGACCTCAATCTGGATTATATAAGATTATATAAGATTATAAAGGAGCTGACACACAAACTGATTGAACACTCCGTCAAACATGCATCTGCACCCATAAAAACAAGATTTGCACTGTAATAGAATTTAAACAACAACAGTCAAGGTGTGGGTCTGGGTGCCACGGCACACAAGCAACCCCCCTGACCCACACTAGTTTTTTTCTTTCACATGTTGGCGCGGTGGGGAGGTTGCCTAATGCAGGCACCTTCGTAACCCCCTCCCTTAATCATGCTGGCTGTGTCATCACAACCAGCGGTCTTCTTTTTTGTTGCTTTTGAATTACTGGCAAGACTCACCAGCAAAGCAACATTGTTACATGACATTTGTGACTACGTCCAGTCAATCTTTCTCCATGCATTTTCAATAACATGTCTTTGTTGGGACTCTGGCTATTGTGAGCACCAGCTGCCTGCGAGTCTTCCACAAATGCAATATGACCTTCATCAGCGCAGACTTCAAAGTTTACTATCTCACTCGTTCGTCCACAACACTCGGTTCGGTGCACTGTTTGGTTAATCAGAATTATATGTGTAAATAAGTTCACATTGCTTGCTACATGTGTCTCAGGGGGGCATCCATGCGGAAGCTTGAAAACAGCCTGAAACCGCACATTTCTTAACAAAAGGGGGCCTTACCTTACCTATACAAAATAAGGGAAAAAATAGAAATACTCTTCCAGTTTGATAGGAAGCGGTACGTTTATGTATGAAAGCTTGCTCAAACTCCCTGTTTGGTCCTCAGTCGTTTTCCTATATTGTAGAGTTGAGGGGCAATTTTACGCTCTCTGACAAACTTAAAGATGGGTGATCACTGGTATTGTCAATAAAACATGTCCTCCTCAGTGAATCCGTGTTGTACTTTGTACTAACATCAAGCTCGGTTGACGCAGGAAATTCAATGGTGTATCAATTGAAGGCAAAAGCTGTTAAGTAAGAGGCTATCTAAGAGGTTTGTACCCACGGCAATGTCCTGGTGAAGATGAACGTGTTCAGAACGAGGTGCATGCTCTTTTATTTTGCCAAGACCATCGAGTTTGTGAGCTGAGGAAACACTTTTCCTTTCTGTTTTCACCTATTTTTGAGGACTTTTCAGCAGCCCAACCCTTTTTGCTGCAACAGGTCAACAACCAACTTGTTCATGATTTCCTTTCTCAGCAGAACAATAGACTTTTTCTTTTTCTTTCTGAGCTTATAGATTTATTTGTGGCTGGCCGAGACCAGTCAGCAGCCGATCAGCCAAACTACCTGGCTGAAGGTCACCCCCCATTGTAACCATTAACCATTGTACCCACGGCAATCAGGGACCATTACAGAAATATTTCTAGAACCCCCTTCAAGGGGCCCCAAGAAGGCGAAGCAAAAGTGTAGCTGGGGAAATATGAAAACGACGCAGGCAGTAAAAGCCACTCCCCACATGAATTAAAGAAAGGAGCTAGTAGGTACTTTATTACCGGGTACCGTAAACTCCTCCATAGAAACGAAAATAAGATCAATTGGGAACAAAGGCCAGAAAAGTGCAGAGTCAATGAATAAAATTCTAATAATACGTATACTTCGTGTGACCGTTACCAGCAGGAAGAAATAATCAAGAGGTATATTAATCAGGCTCAGGAGCCTTAATTTGTCAAGGAAAGCCAGCACCACTTCTTCATACCGATACATTGAGCCACGTTTCAATTTTGCAAAAGAAAGAAACTAAATACAGGCCGAGTACCGTAAAACTCCTTTACCAACAGACAAAAAAGGCCCTGTCAGTGAAGTAGGACCAACAGAGTAATAAAAGAAGGAATAAGTCACAAAGAGAATGTACCAAACTCAAACAAGCAAGAGCACCAGGCACAGCAACTGCAACTGCAGAGCTATGCTAAGGGCTTAACAGACCACCCGTCCCGGCCATCAACTTTGCAAAACAATATTGCTAATATGATGTGCAATGCCCATGGCTGAGCCTTTGGTGTAAGGGACACTGCTGCATCCAGATTGCAGCGACTGCACAGCTGCAATCAAGGCCTGTGTTGCAGGGGTTGCACACACCTGAAAGGCAAGCAAAGATGTTGCAAGGCTCAGCACTTCTAGCGATGACTGGTGAAAAGAGAAGGAACAGTGGTAGCACTTCAAGCATGAAAAAAAGAGATGTTTTTGCATCACCCTGTCAGCCAGATTGAGTTATTTGGAAGGTTCAATTCTTTAGACGGATAGGTAAAATTTATTTATATCATTACTCCTATTATTAACAAGTATAGATGGCCCCTTTTAACAATATCACCAACCTGCACGAACAAACGCCTCAGATCTACGTCTCCAACTGAGATCAGGATTTAGTCGCTTCAATTCATCAGATGAATTGAAGCGACTAGATCCTGGAGACAAGCGTCACGCAGAAACAGTTGCTGCATACAATGGAAGGGTCAATGGGTTTGTGCAGGCAGCCCGCAGTGAGTCCCCCAGAATGTTGGCCAAGGCTAGCCAGCTCTAGAGTGTGGCTGGGCATATCTCAACTTCTGCGTGAACTGCTGTTGCAGAGTGCTACGGCCAAGGGTACTTGACCGACGAGTGAATGGGCGAGATAGAGAGCGAAAGCGTGAAGGCTTTTGTGGGTAAGTTAGATACCCCCTCTGCGCACGTCTCCGAATCGGAAATCAGGACACATGTCGAGGCTTCCTTATGGAGCCTCCTGCATACATGTGTACAGACAACAGTGCTGGAGCTAACCGTGCGAAACGCTGCTCAGCATTTGTCCCCTTCAAACCACCCAGACATTGTGTGATTTCAGGCGCATCTGACACCACGGACAACCATGCCACGAAAGCTGATATCGAGGAACTTGAAAAGCTCTTTGCCGATACGAAAGATGACATCACAAAGCGGGATCACAACAAATAGGTTATCATGAGAGTTTTAAAACTGGTCAAACACCTCGCAAGCGTGGATGCAGATTGCAATTCTTTTTGCATGCTTGTATGCAAGCATAAACCAACCCGCAAAGCCCAACTAACAATACGCTGGCTGGCTGTGCTGCGCTGCAGTTTTGCATATGCAGTTGTGTGCTCATGTGTGCACGTGCTGGTGACCTTAAGGAAAATACGTTTAAATGCTTTTGCAATTAGCAAACCATATGCAGACAGATCAGAAAGCCCGGGACTTTGATTTCAAACAAGGGCATGACAGCACGTTTCGGCCATCACTTGCTCATCCGTTCAAGGATAGCTTATACCTTCCGTGGCAATACCTGGCCGTTGGCCTCAGCTAAGAACTCTTTCCTCATGTTGTGTCCCTACTAGGGACTTCCTAGTAGAAGCGGCAGAGCAAGCTAGAATTGCAGGCAGTGTTGCCTCTAAAATTCCTGTGCGACTCAATAGTTGCTGACTGAAGTGCGGACGACTAGAAGCACTTGGCCTTATTTGGCTTCTCTGGCATTTGAGGCGGCATAATAGTTTTAAAGACCCGTCCAGACAGACAACAAGAGACTGAGCGGCGTTAAAACACCGTCCACACATAGACTTCAGTCCGTACCACTAGGGTTAGCCAGAACTGTGTATACACCGTATATGACTGTGTGTGCTGTATTTTTCCAGCAAAACTGCCGTGAGAACTGTAACAACGTTTATGCACATGTCGTTTTTGTAACCCGATGCGTATCACACACACCAAGTGCCCTAACGCTTCCAGGTGTTGGCCTAGCTCTGCTTGATGGTTGTCCATGAGGAGAGGATTGGGCACAACGACGAGTGCAGCGGTGCTGCCTGACCGAGTCAGCGCCTCAAATATGCTGCCCGAGCCTGCGAGGAGATGTCCATGGCCATTCATTGTCATGGGGAGTTGTGATAAATGTCCTGAACGCCTCATGCCAGTTGTCCTATTCGTTCCTTACAAATCAGGGCGTGAAGGGTTGCACACATAAATTTAGCATTATGTATGGGCACAGCTTCTTATGCGCTCCACCTCACCGGCGTGACTGATGATGAGGGAAGAAGTTGCTATGAGCTCAGCAAGGTTGTTGGTGTACGTGAAATGTCTGCAGCAGCGATATGTAAATTGAAGCGTGTGACATGCAAACTAGAGGTCAGCGACATGTATTTGGAAGAATTGGAGCGTGTCAGTGTTGGTATGGATGCGCAAAAAGAGCTGCCTGATTATCTGACCTGACATGCAGACCATCCACACATGTCCGGCCTTCACTTGAAGCTGTGTTCAAAGGAAGGTAATGGCCACTTCCTGTCTGAATGACCAGCTCATTAAAGCCCTGTTCTCTCAACGCCTTGGCGAAAGAAAGGCTGTCCACAGCCCTGTAGGAATCGACACTGCTTCCCTTACATATTGCTGTATCCCTGCACAAGATGCTGAGTCACAGGAACTGACCTCACTAGCTCCTCGAATTTGGTGGAGCCTACAGTGACCAGCGCTCGCATAGGTAATAAGAATTTTCTCAGTCCAAACTGAACATCAAAATCTTATTATAATGAGATAATGTTTGAGAACAGGTTTAGGACACCAATAGTTTTTTATTAGTGCCCTCCCATCGGAACGGGGGCGTTATTTACGTGATTTTTTTTGTGAAATTAAACACCAGAAAATACCGGATTTGACATAGGCACACTCACGAATGCTCGAAGCAGGGATTTTGGGCACCTGAAAATTATTGTCATCAACCTCTTACCGCTTGAGAGGAAGTAACAATTTAAAAACTCCGTTGGGACGAAATAACAACTTAAAATTGTACCTGAATTTCTGGGCGTTCGTTTGTCATGTTAAAGTAGCCTAAATTACGAGCATTTCTTGACGACGACTTCCGACAACGCTCAGAACTTACAATCCATTGTCAAGCCAGAGAACTTAAATAGCGCCTACGTGACGAGAAAGTGCTCCCCCCCCCACAGTTCGGCGGGGAGTCGCCCCTCTCATGCTTACTCCGCCCTGCACCAAAAAACTGTTTGTTCCCCTCTTAAGGCTTTAACGTTAAGCATCCCCTACTTCTACAACTTGTCGATCTGCTTCTTGTTCGCACGTAGCACAGAACCAGGCGAAGGGTAGGGCCTCTGCTGGAAAAGCGGCCCGCATGCTGTGGAGTCAGCGGCCCTATGTAACAAAGAGTAAAAAAACTCAAAGGTTGCAGCATCTTTTCAGTCAGGAAATGCAGAAAGGAAGGCAACAATGTGTAGTATCTCCTCTGCGATTGATACAGGGCATACAGTGTAATGGCAACATGATGCCTAGTAGGAACTGCAAAACACTCTTGCACATACCGATGCACTTGAGCCTACAATGCCGTCGTTGATAAAGCACGCGTGTCTATTTTCTACGCGACATGTTTCTACGCAACATGCCATTGTACATACAAACTCGCACCTTGGCTGTGCCCCTTCGAGTCCAGCACCCCAATCTCCCTTGGGGGCATCCGAGTAGGACGACTGCACGACATGTTTGATATCAGTAAGTAAGGAACCAATGTGGCTTGCTCACACATTCAGAAGCACATAAGCCTCATCTTGCTCAACCATAAGCGTACGACAATCACTGTCGTACAAGCTGCACAGTTTGCATGTTACAAAGCTATTAGGCCAAAACAATTACAAAGCTAGGGAGCACGCACGCTCTGCAGGTACGGGGCAAAATTCACTAATTGCAAAGCATTTGAAAGTACACGCCCCCTGCCTGGTTTAATTATCAAACTTGAAGTCAGGAGCTAGGACCTGGTTCTTGAATGCTTACCGGGTCCATTGGGTCCAGGCCCTCCTTTTTAGCTGGTACTGCCTTTTTGTTCCGCCCTCTGTTGACGTTACGTGCAGCCTGGAAGATGTCACAAGTTGTAGTCAAGGCGGGGAATGCATCCAACACACTCTGAAGTACTGATGTAGGCTTACAATCTGATCATGCAGGCTAGATCATGTAGGCTATGCTCATGTAGGCTTACAGTCTGATCATGCAGGCTAGATCATGTAGGCTATGCTCATGTAGGCTTACAGTCTGATCATGCAGGCTAGATCATGTAGGCTATGCTCATGTAGGCTTACAGTCTGATGGCGTAGGCTATGCTCATGTAGGCTTACAGTCTGATCATGCAGGCTAGATCATGTAGGCTATGCTCATGTAGGCTTACAGTCTGATGGCGTAGGCTATGATCATGTAGGCTTACAGTCTGATCATGCAGGCTGAAAATAATGGTTTACGGCAAGACATTACAGCCAAGTGCTGCTTCAATGTGTCGGTCACGTGCTGCTTAAGGCACTTCAAACGTACACCTTCTCCACTGCGTTCCTGTGTCACACAGAAGCAATAATAAATTCGGCAAACATTTGCAGCGTCATAAACGCATCTCACCTGTGCCTCCGCAATACGCTCGCTTTTGCTCTTTTTGGGCCCTCCTCCCTCGTCATCACCTTTGCCCTCGCCGTCGCTGTCAGGTCCGTCTGCAAAGCTCACGCGCGGTCGGCGAGCAGCCGGTGCAGCAGACTCCTGTGCACATGTACGAATGTAAGGTGTATGTACAGTGTGTGTATATGGTTCTGGCCAACCCCACTCCTGTACAGTACCCACGATTGGAAAGACACAGAGTGAGTTTGATCGTAAGATCAGGGGGATTGTATGTTGGCAGACACTGACAACGCGCAATTGACGAGTAGCCAATGCAGTATTTCTACAGTGCATTTGCAAGGACACACAGCAGGTGGGTTGAGCACAAACTTTAGAATTAAGGGAACTGCTGCCGTAAACAGGCAAGCAAACTGTCAACCCCTGGTCGACGAAAAGCTGTGACGATTACGAGGGCAATAGATATTGTAGCTCAGACAGACAGGCACTCAACAATATTACACCAAATATATATAGCATTAAGGTTTGGGTACGACAGAAAGACTTGTAGAACAACGTAGCGAGTCAGCCAGTGCAAGATCATTACAAGGCTGCATGAGCAAGATTGCGAGAACACTAGCCGGACATTTTAAGGTGCTCGTAGCTGGTAAAGTTGATTTCCACGCTTGAATGTTGTTTATCAATGGCCGACAAAAGAACACATTGAGCCAATGCGAGGCTACGCTTTGTCCTACACAAGCACACTCAGGTTCACATACTGAGGCACTGCACCTTTGCTGGTCCCTCTGAGCGCCCTCTAAGATCGAAATTTTTTGCTCACCTACACAACTGGAAGAGCAACACTTGGTGTGTTAGACCGCCTTATGACACAACATGAAAGAAGGATACAAATGTCAAACTCACACCTCTACAATCCTTCTTGGGTCGTCCGAGTAGTAGCCAAGCCCCTGCTTCCCCGTTGAAAAATAGTAGCCAGGACGGGCGCCCGTGAACACACTAGAAGCAATGAAGGGTGCCTGAGCAGCGGCCACGGGCCTATCCCATCGTCGCTGACCTAACAGCACACACACACACAAGTGGCACAAGGATGAGCATGAATTTAGACACAAATGGACAAGGATGAGCATGAATTTAGACACAAATGGACAAGGATGAGCATGAATTTAGACACAAATGGACAAGGATGAGCATGAATTTAGACACAAATGGACAAAGATGAGCATGAATTAAAACGCGTACGACGAGTGTGGCAGTAAAGAGGCTGTCTGAGCAGCGCCAAAGGCCTCTGCCAGAGAGGAAAGGCTGAACGTACACAGACAGATGAGCAGCAGATCAAATCAATACAGGGCAGACAGCAATGTTGAGGACAGGCAAGCCTACATAAAAGTGCACAATGAAACCTGAAATGCGCATCATTCTCCTACTGGGTAACACGTACGCACTTTGTGTGCTCGCACATGCAGAACGCGCTGGAGTAAACGCACACGAATCATCAAAGTACCGTACCTTTCCGGAACCATCCCGGTGCCTAAATTTTATAATTATTAAACGCAACCCCGGGTAACCCGGAGCCTCAAAATAAATATTTTATCCATTCCCGCACAAATCCCAGTGGGCAATTACCCAGGCAGTGCGTGTGCGTGTGTGAGTACGCGTGCACATGCGCGTGTGTGCGTGCGCATGTGTGTCGTGCTGTGTGTGTTTGTATGTGTGTGTGTGTGTGTGTGTGTGTGTGGTGCTGGGGCAGGTGCTCCAGGTGCCGGGGCGCATGTGTGTCGTGCTCCAGGTGCTGTCCAGGAGTGTCGTGCTCCAGGTGCTGGGGCGCATGTGTGTTGTGCTGCAGGTGCTGAGCAGGTGCTGGGGCTGATGCTGGGGCTGGGGCTGGGGCCTTCTCCGCTTATCACTGTTCACCCACCCACAAAACTGTATTTTCGCCAATCCCGGGCAACCCCAGAGCCTCAAAATAAATATATATTAAACGATACCGGAACCACCCCGGAGGGCAAAAAACGTTATTACCCGGGATGATATCAGAAAGGTACGGTAGGCAAGGCACTGCGCCTGCCTCCTCTCTGCCCCTGTTTACTGAAGACACCCACCAGCAAACAAGCATGTGACGGCATTGCACAGTTTGAGCAAGCCGCCAGAAGAATCCTTTGTCCTTTGCCTCTACCCACTCAGCTCCAAGGCACACTGCCTAATAATCAATGCCAATTACAGCCATGCACACGTCCGCACGCACACACACAACGCACACACACACACGCACGCACGAACAACGCACGCACTACGCGCAATGCACACACCTGAGGCCGCATTGTAGAAGTAGGGCAAGCCGCTGGTAGGGTCTTTGGCCTCTGCCCAGCCGGCAGCAAGGGCAGGCAGCACCTTAGGCCGCTCCCAAGACCGCTCTCCCGTAGTGGGGTTGAAGAAGTAGGGGTGGTTGTAGGTGGTGTCCACCGCTTCGTGCCAGCCAGGGGGGAGGGGTTCTGGAGCTGCATGATGTAAGTGGTGTTCACACTGTTCTCGGCGGAGGAGGTGCTCTGGTGCCAAAAAACAAAGCTTGCAACAACAGCACAGTAAACAAATAGCAAGGGCAAACATCTTTTAAACGGGGTCTTGCTGATGATGAAACAAACAGGAGCTGACATTACCTGCAGCAGCAGAGGACAAACAGCACAGCAAACAAACAGCAAGAACACAAGAACAAACATGAACGGGGTCTTCCTGACGGTCAAACAAACAGAAGCTGACATTACCTGCAGCAGCAGAGAACAGATCGCACACACAGCAAAGGACACTAGCACACCTGGATGCCTGATCTAACACAATGACCAATGAGCTTGCCAGCAGCAACAGCAGCAAACGCTGCGCAAGCGGATTTGCAGAAAGCACTAGCACACACAAAGGTTTGCTTTCAGTCTCACAACAAAAGACAGGTGTTAGCTGTATCAGCAGCAGAGATCACACAGACTGGAGCAGAAAGCAAGAGCACACACACATCGCTAATTCCGATTAATAACATTACTTGCAGCAAGAGCAATAGCAGTATAAGCAGCAGCGAATATCACGTTAGTAAGAGCAATAGCACTTGCTGACAGACAGGTACCTGCAGCAGGAGCAGGAGCGGCAGCAGGAGCAGGCGCCTCATAAGCTGGAGCAGCAGCACCAGCACCAGCACCAGCTGGTGTTGCTGCAGTAAGAGCAAGAGGCTTGGCAGGCTCAGCTGAGTGCCCATTTCCTGCTGCTGCTGCTGCAGCTGCGTTGGCTTTGATAATGCCACGCGCGGCCAAGCGAGCTTTCAGGGCAGGAGGCAGGTCGCGTTGGGGTTGAGCCTGCGATATAATTGTAGAGAAAGGGCATGCATGTGTCAAAATTAGTCATCATAAGTGTGGTCTAGGACGAGGGTCAGGTCGCGCTGGTGGCTGGACCAGGTATGATGGCAGCAGTAAGCAGATTGTTGTCTCTGTGTGTGTTTGTGTGTGTGTGTGTGTGTGTGTGTGTGTGTGCGTGCGTGCGTGCGTGCGTGCGTGCGTACGTGCGTGCGTATGTGCGTATGTGCGTATGTATGTGTGTATGTGTGTATGTGTGTATGTGTGTATGTGTGTATGTGTGTTTGTGTGTTTGTGTGTTTGTGTGTTTGTGTGTTTGTGTGTTTGTGTGTTTGTGTGTTTGTGTGTTTGTGTGTTTGTGTGTTTGTGTGTTTGTGTG
>Ga0307963_1001309_pt1 | contig 18929 bp, 19 predicted proteins | sample OrgLakmetagen594_FD_201829 | JGI IMG/M metagenome (GOLD analysis project Ga0307963, IMG submission 201829) | Saline water microbial communities from Organic Lake, Antarctica - #594 | ecosystem: Environmental > Aquatic > Non-marine Saline and Alkaline > Saline | place: Antarctica: Organic Lake... | reverse complement strand
ACTGCTCGCCTGAGAGACTTCATCAATCAGTCTGATGCCGTAGGAGTAGCTGACTTTGCGGACAAATGCCTTGCTCTGTTTGATCACTGCCCTTGTCTCTTTTTCTGGTGTCTTGTTCAGTCTGGCCTCCTTCTCTTCTTGAAGCTGCCTTTTTTTTTTGCTATAGCTCAACTGCCCTCGCTGGCGGATACAGCTGTGTAACCCTTACCCTTACCCCACACAGCTCTCAGAAAGCAGCAAGGTGGCTCCTCCTCTTACTTAATTGGGGAGCAAGTGCTTTTCGACTGCCTGCGTAGTTTTTTTCTTTTTAGCAGCAATGAATCAAACCCATTAGATAGCAGCCAAAGTTGTTGATCATACCGTAGTACCTTCCAGACATCACTACACCAGCGACCACGCAGTTGCTCTAATCATTATGATATCAACTTTCCTAAATTTACAAATTAGACAAATAAACAAGCAATTTATATTAGGAATACTATTTATTTAAAACCAATGCTCTCTATTCGTGGCAAATGCTCTCCGCCATAACTGCCTCTAGGAGTGCTGCCCAGCGTGTGTGGTAGGTACCATCAATGCTTTCACAGGAAAGCTGACAAGAAACACTTCACCCATTTTTAATTCCATCATGTACTGTGCCTGCAAGAAAAGGAGGAGCAAAAAATAGCAAGTGAAATCTTAACCTTGTTGACCGCACTTGTACCAAAGGATTTCCCGGTGTGTTCCTAGAAAACTCCTTTTCTACCATTAAAGTGGAATGTCACGCCCAATCGTTGGCAGTGACAAGTCGTGTGACAAGCAGTATTGGGTTGACAGTTAAGAATACCTGTATGTCCTGTTCAATAAGCTGGTTTGTGTTGGTCTTATTGATAACCTGTTCCTTTTGGATTCGTTAGTTTTGGTAACCAATTTACATAAGACGTACCGTTAGAGGGGATCCTTAAGAGACCCTGTGCCGCGTGAGGTCTCTGATTCTACTTATCAGCCTTGGCATATGAACGTGTAACACAATGAGACCGATAATGTCTGAGTAGACTATCCCAGCTCCGGGAAGGGACAGCGGTGTGGCAGCCAACTAAAGATGAGTAGCACTAGCAGAGATGGCCCGCACACTAGTACAAGTATGAGCAGAGAGCGCACAGGCGTGGACGTACAGAATTGATAGAAGCATTAGGGACAACAGCGATAAAGCAAATAACTCACTCCTCTGCTGGATGATTGATCCATTTTAAAGGCCTTTCTTGGTCCGAAGGCACTCCAGATTACGAAAAAGACCAAAGCTAGTTTTCCCTGCTAGTCTATTTCGTCTATACTTTACGGATCATTGCATCAGCGTCATAAAAGGGAATCCCCGCTGGAAGTGAAGACAGAATTTCCATTTCGTGTCTTGTATTGTGTCGCAGTGCTTAGCTTTTAGTATCTATGAGTGCAAAGCATGTCTGATAGAGTGCTTAAAGTGACAGCTTGTTGCAACAGCTTTTTTGGGGGGTTATCAAGTGCAAGCTTTTCAATATAATCTGTGCAGATGGTTCTCCTTAACCCAACAAGGACAATGTGAAGCTTTCCCATCCTCGACCTTTGTTGCCTGAACCAGTTAAAAAAGAGCTTAGTGTGCTGTTATTTTTGCTTGTGGGAGCTTAAAATCAGGTCCGAAGTCTTTTCACAAACTCAAAAGTTGCCAATAAAATCGGCTGCTTCCAACAACATGTGCCTCAAGAGCAACCTCTCTTCACGACATAAACTAATTAAAGCTCTGAACGTGTTGTGTGTGTGCACCTCCCCTCACCCCCCACAAAGAAGATCAAGAGCCCCGTGGATAATGTCATGGACAAAAACATCCAGCGGGCCACCCATTACCCAACCAGCAATATCCCAATCCACGTGTTCATAGCCATGCGCCACATACACAGCCAGCAATGCCCAGAAGCGCACACCTCTGAGCAGCACTTCAACCTTATCCCTTCTTTGCCAACCACATCATTCATCCACCCAAAACCCACCCAAGCCAAATAACATGCGCCCAGCAACGAACAACACCCACCCACCCACGCTACTCTGTTTTCTGTTCCTGGAAGGAAACCTGCAGAGTAAGAATCCATAAACCCACACTTCAGCAAAACACCCTCCGTTTGATTTAATTCCTTTTCTGCAAAGGGTGTCACATCCCTCATCCGCTCACCCACCCGCTCTTACCCACCCGTTCATTTCCAAAGAAATTGTTAACTGAATATCACCACACACACGCACATACACACCTAATTTCTTTTTTGCACGGGGGCCACGTCAATGGCCAAGCCAGAGCACGACTGTAACATGAAACCCAGAACGCGGTGCGTGTACTCCTGCACACAGCCTGACGTTTCACTCTCCACGTTCAGCACCTGCGTGCATTTGTGAGTGTGTGTGTGTGCATGTGTGTGTGTGTGCATGTGTGGGCTTGTGTGCACACAGCTTGACTTCCTCCACTCCCAGGAGCATGAATATGGCGCGCTGTCATTCAGAAGAAAAGAAAAACTGCAGTAAAAACCACTCCCCACATTAAATAAGGAGAAGGAGCCACAGAGGGTCATGTGTGATTGAGTGCTGACACACAATTATGACGCAGCACGTAAGGCTACCGTGCCTGCACGTACTTCCGCACAACCAGAATCACAGCAAGAATTGCCCAGAGAGTGAGCAGATGCGGACGTAAGACTGGATGTGTGGACTCTGTAGTGATCATTCTGTGTGGTGCATTCATTGTCCAAGCAGGTCCCTGCACCATCACGCTGCACCAACTAACATACGTCACCTAACATATGCCACATCTAACCTTTTTAAAACCACATCTAAAACCACACCTAACACACACCATCTAGCATACGCCAGACCATATAAATACACAATGGCTCCATTCGCTTGTAAGCTTGTAAGTAATAACACAGTCGTCACAACGCTAAGCCAAGTTATCTGCAACCTACCTTCACCGTGCCGTCATACTGTCATACTGTATGACGGTATGATGCACTGTATGACGATTTGATGCACCTTCATCGTGCCGTCATACTGTATGACGGTATGGTGCACTGTATGACGATATGATGCACCTTCATCGTGCCGTTATACAGTATGACGGTATGCTGCACTGTGACTCATTACGCTAGCATCAAGAAGCAGACATGGAGCAACAAGTTCGACCGGCTGTCAACGGTTCATTTCAGACGCCATGAAGGATCTCATTGAGAGCTGGTTAAACCACAAGCAGAGCTGGTCTTTACTCATCTCACCAGAAACCCAGAAATCCACACAACTACACAGAGGGTGGGTGTGCAACACGTGCTGCTGCTACTGCTGCTGCTGCTGCTGCTGCCAGGCATTCTTGTGCAGCACAAACACTTCCTTACGCCAAGGTGCTGCTGCTGCCAGGCATTCTTGTGCGGCACAAGCACTTCCTTAAGCCAAGGTGCTTAGCACCAGCCGACTGCCGAAGCAAGCAGGGAACGCAATATGCATTCTTGTGTGGCACAAACACTTCCTTACCAGCAAAGGGTCGTGCAGAGATTGTCTGAGCAGCACCCAGCCACGTTTGCCCTCTTTCTCGCCGATGTTGATACGCCTGTCATGCACACGAGAGGAAGCACTGTTCAGATGCATCTGTGCACACACGCCTGCCTCCGCATTCCTGACACGATTAATCTGCCCGTGGTGAACACAGATGGATGCTCTGTTAGAAATTGCCACTCATCTACACACGCAATACACACACACACACGTTTGCCCTCTGCTTGACCGACAAGATTTATCTGTCTGTGGTGTACACAGAATCACAATTTCTGTATAACACAGGCAGGTGCTCGGTGTTAGGAATTGACGCCCATCTGTGCATACGCACCTGTGGTGTACACAGAAGGATTAATTTTGTAGAACACAGGCAAGTGCTCAGTATAAGGAATTGACGCCCATCTGTGCATACGCACCTGCTTTCCTGATCTTAATCCGCCTGTGGTGGCTGCATGCAGATGCTGCACTCTTTGTGCCCTGATTCTTTCCATACCCACTAGACACTCACAGGCGGAAATAAAAGGAAGGCTGCCCAACAAATATCATACATCAGCACATCATCGACCTCTCCATTCTGTTTGTGTCTGAGAAAGTTAGCGATACTCTTGCTACCTAACGAGGCCAGCCCCTATTTGTGTTTGGTGTGGGGAATAGTTTACAGCACCTGCGTGCGTTTCTTTCTTGTTGACCCTCTGTCGCAACTGACTGCAACCAACCCCATTTGCCTTAAACAGACAATTCTGCAAAAACAAGCCAAGCGTGCGTGTTCTGCAGCAAATATGTTCTCCAAGTACAACACAAGCGTTTTCTGATGGGGACGCAAAGGCCTGCTGGGAAAAAGCAAGGGGCTTGTATACTTGGGTATAGCCAACGCCTACTGCAACCCTCAATTGATCTTTTTTTCTTCTTCAATTGATCTTCTTCATTCCCGTGGTGGAGGAGTTTTACGGTACTATTTCCTAAGTGGCTTCTTTTCCATGATTGATGTGGGGAGTGGTTTCAATGCCTGCGTATTTGTTATCAACTGCAGTGATGGCAGTCAAATTTAAAAAGGGACAAAAAAGAAGGCAGTGAAAACCACTTCCCACATACATTAAGGAAAGGGGAGCCACGGTGCGACTAAGTGTGAGTTGCACATGCAGGTGCTACAAAGAGGCACGTGCGCGGTACAGTGTACGCTTCACACACACACAAATACACACACATCCACACACACACACACACACATACACACACACAATGTTTTGTAGCACTTGAGCGTCTGCACCATATACCATATATATATGCACATAGGTTGGCAGGTTTTCAGTCAGTTATCAGCAATCAGTAGTACGGTGCCTGCTGTGTGCTGTATAGGTGCTAGGGCCAAGGTAAGCCAAACAGGGCTTCTCACGTTGCAGTACTCAGTCTCAGGCGTTTGTACACATAGGCTCACAGACTGCAGTTTTGAACAAACCGACGCTGAGGCTGAATAAAGCATCTGCAGCAAGCCTTTCATTGAGCACATCTGTCTGCGGTTTGCAGATATGCGCTCTAACAAAAAGCACAGTATCACGGTACCTTTTATCTGTGCTGTGTTGTGTGTCAGCTCTGCCAACTCACCACCCTCTCCTCCTAGCCTATAAGAGAAGCATGTCAATTTACCACTCCATTTTTCTTAGTCTATATGTCGGCCCTGTTAATATACCACGCCTCCATTTCTAGTCCATTTGCTAACCCTGCCAAAGTGCCATCCCTTCTTCACCTGTCTGTCAACTTACCATCCTTCGTGGTTGACTTCATCCACGCTCCAGGTTGAGCCAGCCTCACCATTCACCACCCACTCATGGAAGCGGTCCAGTACCTGTGTGTGTGTGTGCGTGAATAGGTGGGTGCACGTGTGTGTGTTGTAATCTTGATCGTAATTGTGTGTGTGTTCTTGTGCGCGTGTGCATTGTGTGAGTAATGGTTAGTAATGGTGTTTGTGAGTGTGCACGTGTGAGTAATTAGTGCAGTGAGCGTGGATGTGGGTGAAATGCACAATTGAAATTGGACAGTAGTTAGGTAAACTATTAAGGTTTGCCAAAAAGGATGTGTAATTGCACATCCTCAACCTCAAATCACAAACTTAACCTCAAATCACAAACTCACCGTGTTGCCTTTGAACCTTGGACTGTTGTCACTCTGAGGCCCATACAATCATTTAACCACAACTCACACAAACACACATACGCACACTTCCTTCTCCTCTGCAGCAATCTCCAGCTCTAGACGACAATGTCCATGCTCCAGACGACAATCAGGGTGTCTTTGCACAGACGCAAGCACACACCGTTTTGCCGACTTCCTTGAAGTCTGGGTGCTCAGGTGTGGGTGAGATGCGTAGTCTGTACTCTGCCTTCTCAGCAGGCTCCTTCAAAGTGTCCAGCAGCCCCCCAATGTCACCTTGCCCGCACAGACGGCGCCGTACCAGCTCAATCACCACCTAGGAACAAGGCAAGCAATGGATCATATGTGAGAGGCTTGTTCATTCCTTCGGAAAGCAGTGTTGCACCAGATTCAGTGTTGCAACAGAAAAAGGCAGTGAGTCGCAGGGAGTTGCAAGGAGTGACAGCTTTCCTGCCTTGACCAAACAACTCTTAGCTTGTAAGGCTAGTGCTTGCCATCCCTGTTTCACACTGCAATGTCCACATATTTGCGTATGCACACACACACACATACGCACAGATGTAGATAGATATACGCACACACACATATATAATCAAGTAACCACGCGCATACACCCAAGCACGCATGCACACATCGTACGCTCACATTTAACCACATACAAACACACCTGGCTACACACATGCACACGCAAGCAATCACACTCACCTTGACAGCCAAATAAGCTCCATCATCCAGATAGTAGTTCTCCTTAAGTGCACCATGCCCGCTGGTCTCCATCATGAGGTGCGTCTCCACTCCCTGTGTGTGTTTTAAGTGTTGTGTGTGTGTGTGTGTGTGCGTTTCAAGGCGTGTATGTATCCATGAGCACAGGTTTAAATGTGTATACGAGTGATATAAACCACAGGTGCATTAAACTGCGTTTGCATTCTAAAACAAAAAGCCACATCAAGCTCAGCTACTTGTACGTACCTGTTCATTAAGCTCAACACCTTTCCCAATGACGTTCTTGTACCCACGCTTGTACCTGCAGTGTGCAGCAGATCCAATCGTGAGCTTGTAATGCACTGCAAACAAGCAACGTATCAAGTCGAATTCGAATGTGTGGTTTATGTACACGATTTAAAAGAGGGATCATTACGAATACTTATGCGCTTGACGCACATGCACCTTCTACCTGAAACACACACACAGACCCATAAAACAAATATAAATCCATAAAACTTACACCTGAGGTTCACACACACACACTCTCACACACACACGCACAAGCACGCACGCACACACACACACGCACACCCACACACACACATGCACACACCTGAGGTGCTTGCCACCTAGCGCAGTGATAAAGTCTGTTAGGCCATTGCTTGTCACGCTGTCAGTGACCACCGTAGTGCCTGGGTGCTCACGCAGAGTCACGGCAGCCTGCAAACAGCAAAAACACAGAATGTCACGCGCACAGGCTCACAGCACAGGCTCACAGCACACACACAGCAAAAACACAGATTGTCACGCGCACAGGCTCACAGCAGTGTAGCAGCAAAAATACACAGCACACACACAGCAAAAACACAGATTGTCACGCGCACAGGCTCACAGCACACACACAGCAAAAACACACAGCACACACACAGCAAAAACACAGATTGTCACGCGCACAGGCTCACAGCAGTGTAGCAGCAAAAACACACAGCACACACACAGCAAAAACACAGATTGTCACGCGCACAGGCTCACAGCAGTGTAGCAGCAAGGCAGGCTGCAGTGGCTTGCAGAAGCGTGGGGCCATCCAGTTCTTTTTTCGTTTGCATCGTGAGATGCAGCAGGCGGCGGATTAAAACCAGGAAATCAAAAGATGTCAATGTTTTCTATTGAAAGATGTGTTGCACACTGAACTCAGCAATTCTCACGCGCACAGGCTCCGCTGCTAGTTGCGGGATTTGCAGTGAGTTGCAAGAGCGGCCTCGTACGTTGACTACTTGCATGAACGACACATTATAGTTTAGGATGCGTCATTGACTTACACAATGTATGAACAATGCATACCTTGTACATAACATTTACGACACCTACAACACCTACCAACTTTGATCGTGAAGTTGTTATGCTATTCTGTTCAATGGTAACAGCGCAGTAAAAGTTGTGCTGCGTAGTAAACAAAAGCATATATGCCATCTGCCTGATACAAGGCCGATCCACCATAATCATTGCATGCATTTGCATGCATCGCAAAACGTATGTGAAGGCCTCTGTGAAAAACACAAACGCGTGCTGCAAAATCGAAAACAGTTGTGCAATTGTGCACAGCGCTTCTCACCATGAGGGCAATGAAGCGGTTGGAGTTGATTTCCCTGCCGTTGCGATCCACGATGGCGGACCTGCAAGCAGGATCATGTGATGTTTTAGCCTCTGGTCATGAACAGGCATGCACGCTGACAAAGCATCATGCAGGTGTACTTGATCGCACAAACACACACACACATACCTGTCCACGTCAGTGTCGAACACAATGCCCAAGTCAGCCTTGGCAGCAGTCGTGGCTTTGGCACCAGCAGCCATGGCAGAGGGGTGCTCTGGGTTGCAGATGTGGTTGGGGAAGGAGCCGTCTGGGTCCAGGAACTGGGAACCTGTGATGTCTGCACCCAGAGGCGCTAGCACCTGTGTTTGAATTATACACCTGTGGTATTAATACGAACTGCGATATTAATACGAACTGTGATAACAACACGAAATGTGATATTAACACAAACTTTGATATTCACACGAACTGCATATGAAGGTTACAGCTGTGATATTAACATGAACTGTAAGGGTGGGCAATCGCTATCAATTGGGAATTACTTATGAAAGCCTGGATGCAATTAACAAGGTCACGTGTCTGAAGGCTGGTTGCATCCAGGGATACTTCTTGCTGTGCTCGTGGCACAAACGTTTCAATGTCGAGTATCTTAATGTCAAAAACACATCCTAAAGAATCAATTGGTTGTGCGTGTGGAGTCAAAAACCGCAAGTCAAGTCAGAGTAAGCGCTGTGTGTAGCTTTGAGGTCCAGTACTTAGGACAGAAGCACAAAACAAAGGTGGCTTGGGCCCATTTTTCATTTCAACTGTGTAAAAAAGCAATTTTATAAGGTATTAACACCCCTAAAGTTTAAGTCTTATGTTGGTGCCTTGAGTCTATTAATGCAAAGCTGGAGTATGCTAAACACACCAGTACGGTGTTGACATTACATATAAGCATATAAGGTAACGTATGATGTTGATACCATACATCAAGAAGACACACAGAGGTCGAACACATATCTGCACCTCTGTTGCAAAAAATCCCCCTGCTCCGTTGCCAGCATCCACGACAATCTTGAGGCCAGTCTGCGTAAAACATACAATCAAACGTGCTTATGTTCAGACTCAAAACCAGAAAGAAGACATGGGCATCTAAAGAGTTCATAATAAGGGCAAACGCGGGCGTCTGGTTGCTACTCGGTGTCGCTTAAGGAATGTCAAAAAAGTGTCAGACATAATTCACTGGGGCTGATCTGTGATGCAACCCAAACCTTTCTGTGTTGCACCCTGGGTTATGAAGGAGGAGGTGGATGTCATTTGCACTTATATTTATGTGATATAGAAGAGGTGCAGCGGCAACTTTGAGACTGATCAGGATTTTGAGGCCTGTCTGCTTGCAACAGACCCCACAGCGACTGAGTATATTTTGTTCCTCCTTGTATCTTCACAAAGGAGAGAGGTGGGTACGTAGAATCCGGAGAAAAAGTTATGCATTGGAGGTTTACACAATTATGCATTGGAGGTTTACACAAGGAACCCTGTCTGTGGAACCCAAAATTGTACTAAAAGGTAAGCAATTGTATGAAAACTACAATCCAGGCCAAGGTGCGAGAGGCACCCCTCATAAGATGCCCCTGACAGGTTAGGAACACTCATGTGCTTTCATTTCTTTGGTTTTCTTTCAGTCCCTCAACTTGGAGGTGGATGAAGCAGTACTGAAAGCAACCTAGCTTCCTTGCATGTTCACCATTCAGCTTTCTGGCATGCTCATCAACAGCTGCGTCTTTCAAGTTGCAAATGGAAGGTCGTGTTTAAGGAGGTGACGATTTGAACGAAAGGAGGAGGTGATTCAAACGAGCAGATCAGTCACGTTTGAAACTGCGTTTTTAAATCCTCACTTTCCCCAATCTCCTGACGCCTGCCAGTGGCATTTGTTGGACTCTTTCTTATACAATCAACATGCACAGGAAGGCCAGTTACCCAGCCTTATCATTATTACACAGGAAGAAGGGAACAACCTAAGTACCCAGACTGACTAGCCTCTTCTTCTATCCACTTTTTGTCCTTGTCAAAGGCCTTGCCACATTTTGCGCACAAACGTCAGACAACCAAAGGCTTTATTCCTGTCAGCCCAAGACACCCTTGTCCATCAAATACCATTGGTACCCCCAAGCTCTAGACCTTGATGCTCACACCTCGGCACATCACATCTGCAGTGGCGCTGTGCAGAATGCAAGCTCTGAATTATTCACCCACCAATAATTGCCTGAGTTCTCCATTTCGGCCAAACCCTTGCAGAATGCTGCAAAAAAGACGCAGCCCATCACACCCACCAGTGGCTTTCTAGGGTGATCTTTGTTATCCACACCCTTAATGATGACCTCCCGCAGGAAGTCAGCGTAGCGCGGCCGAAAGTCCACCTGCATTCCATCGCAAGGCCTTTTTAAAGCACAGACGCAAAGGCAAGGACAAACAGCTACGCAGGCAGTGAACTTCGTTTATTTTTTCTGCCCCAAGATAAATGCGTTTAGGAAAGGACATGAATAAAGCATGGCCAGTAGCAATCCTTCCTACCAGTTTCAGTCTCATATACTGTAAATCTTCAGTTTATGCGAGTAACATTCTCTTTTGGGATGCATAAGCAAGGCTCTAACGTAAATGAATGATCGAACCTCGCAAGCCTTTGCCACCAACTATTCAGTCACATTAGAGGCACATCCAATACTTACTCCACTATACCCCTGAACCATCAACCCTTGCAAGTCACTGCCACCAACCATTCACTCATATCAAAAGCGCACCCCGAAACTTACTCCACTCCACCTCACCAGGCATATGTGCAAATGTGTAAAAGCACCCAGCAAAGGTTGGTGCTAACTCACTAAGTGAACGCACACTAAAAAGCATACGTAAAGCACACCAAGCATGTCACTGCCACCCAACCCTGAGCGCAGGTTTGGGTGCGCAAATATGACAGCAACAGGAAAAGGTCAGCCTCACATTTCACCGTGCACAAACGCATGAAAGCACGCCGGATTAATAACAAGGCTCACCGACACAACCCTCGCTGGGTCTTGGGCCAGGGCTGTGGAAATGATGTGAGCATTCTCACTCGTGGAGTCGCCCAGCAGGACACCCTTGGCAGCACACTCCTGTGGATGTCAAGGCACGCGAGGACAATAATACCTTTTAAACTTCTGATCACGCCTTTGCTGTGGTGAACTCACAAGGGCATGACAAGCATTTGCACACTACAAGGTGCTTTTGCAAGGGCGTCATGCCATACAGTGATGTTAAAAACAGACAACGAGAGACATTATACAATGTAGAGGCCCGTAGATGCTACTGCCTTTAAATGAACAAGTTGTAGGCTCCAAGACTCAATGACAATGCGCCACTGATATTTGCATTCAGCAAAGGAAGGATGGGCATCAATTACACTAAGCGTTGCCATTCCCCACATCTCGATCAAGGAATAGGAGTCAGGGTTTAGAACAGCATATTGAATGTTAGACGTGCACATTTATTGACATCTTTAGGTATCTACATACTTAATGCACACAGATATGCGCACATGTGTGCAAAGCAAGCCATGACAGCACACGTCCGTGAGATCGTGCACGTGCATGTGTGAGTGTGGCGACCGAACACATTCAACCCACCCACCCCCCGGGTCTTTAACACACCTTACAGGCCTTTACAGCATGCTCAAGACCATGACTATACACATCCAACCCTTCCCCCCCCCCTGGCCCTCTACGCACCTCACAGGCCTTCTGCAGCATGCTCGTGACGTCGCTCTTCTCGAATCCACCCACAGCGGTAAAAAATTTGAGACCGTTTGCGTTCCAAGGCATGTGGGAGGCGGTAAGCATGATAGTGCCCTCGTACCCATCTGTGGATGAGAGAATTGCATTACCAAATGTTGTGAGAAGCATGATCCTGAGTAGTGAATTCTTTTTCCTTCTCCTGCATCATTTTGCAATGCAGGTTGTTGATTTATTTTTTCATTATCAACTGTTGCTTCTTTAGCAGGAGACTATAATTCTAAGTAGCACAATCATTTTGACCTACACTTTTGGAACCAATCTGGACAATTATAACATCGGTACCCAGTTGCAGTTGTGGATTGAATCTCCACTGATTATAATCCCTGTCACCAACCGTTCAGGTACAGGCATCAGCCTTTCATGATCAGTTTGGAGCGACTACCTGCCAACCCTCTTCCTTCCCTTAATCGTGGGATCGTGAGCAGCAAGATGATTGATTCTTGTTACAAGCACATGCACACACGACAAACAATGAACCTCCCATATCAGACTGGTGTACGCGTGAGTCTCTGAGGTGATGGCTGCGCCAGAGCTAAAGTGATGGCTGCGCCAGAGCTGTCCACCTTTATCGAATGCACACGCACACACCCACAAGGCGCTATAAGATAATATAATAAGGCTCTACATACCTGCCACAATGGAGTAGAACATGCATGGGGTGGTGGCCATGCCAAAGCTGTCTACCTGGCGAGCACCTCCTGCCAAAAGACCAGCCTGCAGCGCTGCCTCCATCATTGGCCCACTGCATAATGGAAGCAGGAGGAGGCATTGACAATGTGGTATCAGCAGGAATAACATCGATATAGTAGGGCATTGGGGGTATGATAACAGCAGGTGTGATGGCCTTTTATAAGGTGCAACACAATAATAAAAACAGGTTTTGAGATGCCATCGCCATATCACCATCGAATTGCTGTTTAAAATGTGGAAGGATCACAAGTTAAAAGGCGGTGTAAACATAACGAGGAGAAGGGATGGCGGCTTAAGCTCTGTGAACTTGGTTAGAAGAAAGGTATCACCGAAAGCAATACAACCACCGCAGTCACCACCACCACCACCACCACCACCACCACCACCACCACCGCCATCAAGTGATGTATATATAATATTATTTATTATATTATATACTGTTTTATGCTTAGCTGCCTCCAAAGAGCATAGAGACCGTGTTATGGACAGCAGGTCATTTAAATGAAGGTCCGCTTCTCCAATAAATGAATACCTCTTGCACTAAGAGGGTTGTGCACAGACTGCGCGCACTTTGCCCTCACTTCTCTTGGTGCACTTTATACAGCAATCATGATGACCCAATGGCCACTAAAGACATAACAGTGGTACATGAAACGACTTAAAACGACCCATGGCACAAGCATGCTCTTTGCCCTGCTTGCCATACCTCATACGGCAGTCGCGACCCACAGCCACACGGGGAGCCTTGCCTGTCTTCGCTGCCAGGTTCTGTGCAAATGCAAAGCCGATGAAAAAAGCTGCACCTGGTGTGATGGACACAGGCTCATGGGGAACACCTGAGTATGCACAGAAATAGAGATGTTTTAACATATTTGCATGCACGTGCAAATGCGTGGGCTAGCAAGGTGGGGTTATAAGCAGGATGGGATTATAACGGACACTAGCTCGTGGGGAAACTCGTGGGGAAAACTTGAGCAAATCAAACAGGCGCTGCTGCAACCTTGCAACTTGCAACACAGCTGTTGTGTTGAACACCATTTCTGCATTTTTGTTTAAATGTGTTGTTCTATATATGTGCAGCAATCCTATTCAAATTTGAATTGTTACCCTCTTGGTGACAAGGAAAATCAAGGATCACTAAATATCGGCCATCTTAAATTCAAGTTATTAAACACACACACACACACACACACACACACACACACACACACACACACACACACACACACACAAACACACACACACACACAATAAGGGGTTGTAACGACTGCACGGACCAAAAAACAATTAACACACATCCCATTACAAATTCCTGTTGGGTGAGTTCTGCTGGAATATATGCTGGAATTGCTGGAATATATGCTGGAATAATGTGACGATTCAGCAGTACATGATATCCCCCTGAATGCTTCCAGCCTCCTAAATGAATAAATGGCAGTAAAACTTATACTGTTGAGCGCCTTAAACACTGAAATGGTCTGTTAATTTGGCTCAGAAATACACACCTGCCATGGCAATGCCACGCACATCAGAGCCATTCTGCAGGCTCTTAAAGCGCTTCTGCAGGGCCTCTAGCTCTGGGCCGGCAATGGGTCCTGCTCTGGGCCTTGGGGCCTGTGGAGTTGCGTTGAGCGTAATTTCGGAAACGGTTACTATTTCCTCACTGATAATCTGATTGCTGGCATGTTCAGACAGACAGGGGTACGGCCTGTGTTGCTGCTGCTGACTGTGAGTGAAAAATTTGGCACATGTGCAAGGCCCTTTTTTGTTTGCTGGGGTTCCTGCTCGTGAGCCCAGTGTGTCACTCCGAGGCCAGGTCTCACATCCGTTCTCACCTTGCCTGGCTCTGGATCTTGGATGATGGAGTGCATGCCCCTCTCCGCAGGCTGGGCAGGTGCGTTTCCGCCCTCTGCTGCTGCTGCTGGTACCACGCAGTGTTTTGCAGCGAGGGGTTGGTTGGGGTGTGAAAATCCACGAAGCATAGATCTGGGCGCTGTGGCATGCTGGAAATGGGCGGGTAAATGCGTCAGGGAGGACTGCGAACGCGTTTGAGAAGAAGCCCCGCCAAAGATATTGTTGTGACACAGCATGTATCTGCTTTGAGGCGCAACAATTCAAATTTAATTTATACAGAGTTTTAAACAAAAGTAATCTGACGGGAAGATGAACTGCCTGAAAAAAGTGTCTTTAAAGCCACCAGGTGGCAGAGACTCTGCTCCACCAGCCCGGATACCATTAAGAGTCTCACAGGGAAGTACTTGCATACAATCTCTGCCCTCCACTCAATCAGCAGTTGTTCCTAGAGCACACTACCACGCAATTGCAAGCGCTGCATTGGCGCTTGCCCTGGTGTGCTCCCCTGCAGCCATGGCTGTGGATGAGAACGCCCAGGGCGCGTTTTCAATGAAGTGCGCAGGTAATTGCGTTGCAGAGTGCCCAGGTATTTGCGTTTTGCAGATATACCCTCTTCCAGCTTACCAGGAGTAACCAATCAACTTGTACGTACACGTACAGGCTGTCATATGAACGGAGGCAACGTGCTTGCGGCTGGAGCGTCCCTTTTTCCAGAGGACTTGAAGAAGAATGGTGTAGCAGATTCAGAGGTGAGGTGCTTTTTCATTAAATTTCAAAATTTTCCTTCTTGACATGTAGCACTAACACTTTCGTCTTGTGCTCGTGCATGCAGTCCATGTTCAACTTGATCTATAAGGGAAAGGGCAAGATGCCAGGCTATGGTGTGGAGTGTGCGCCCAAGGTAAGGATTGGTTGCATCAGAAATTTGGACACGTCACACGTGCAGAGCAAGCACACCCAAAGTGTAATACTTGTAGTCAGAGAAAAAGGGTGTGAAAACGTGATGTATCATCTGTCCTCTGTATATGGTATATGGTTTCTACTGTGTACCTAGTGTTTAAGATGGTGGGGCACCTCACAGGCGCATATCGCCACGCAAAGATAAATCTGTTTTAACCCCCGGTGGTGGAACCTGTCATGCTATCTAATGGATGCTCACACTCTGATTGAGCCGAGTTGCTCGCATCAGGTTGATATTTAAGATCCCATGTTTACACAAGTGACAGCACCTGATTTGATCAACAGTCTAGTTCCAACTATCTTCCACACAAGACCGTTTTTTGACAAGAAACTCCTGATTGATTCCTAAAGGATGATATTATATGTTATGCAAAATTACGAGAAAATGAATGTAGAGCATAAAAGAATGGATTTGATAACGGCTAATATGACTCTGGATGAGGGTTTGCTGTAATAAAGAAAAGAAGCCCGCTCGCACTGATGAACACAGCCACCAGGTATTTGCTATATCATCACAATGACGCCTTCGCTGATGGATCCTTGCGTTGTGCATCGCAGGGTCAGTGTACCTTTGGACCGCGTAGCTCAGACGAGGACATCAAAGGCCTAGTAGCGTACGTGATGGAGCGAGCAGAGGCCGGTTGGAAGTAGACGAACACGAGAAAAAATTCTTAATTCTGATCAGGCCGGTTGGAAATAGACGAACACGAGAAGAAAATCTTAATTCTGATCAAAATCAACATTTGCCTTGCACATTCCTGACAGTGTGTTTGCAACACCTGGTTAAGGTACAAGATAAACCCTTTTTGCAACTGTTGAAATATATTGCTCCTTTAAACTGCATTTTCATCAAAAGGGTTGACGTCATCGTCAAACGCATATTCACCGTCACATCAATGCAAACTGCTTGCAATTTTCATCTGGGGAAATGCAGCTGATCCTGCATGCAAGTTCTTCTTATGGACTTGGACAATTGTTGGTCAACCTTTAGGACTTTGGCCTTCCTGACCCAATTGACTTTCATAACTTCTTTTCCATGGCATATTTTTTCAGTCCTAACCAGACATGCCCTTTCCAGTACCATGACTGGCACACTATTCAGGACGAGGAACGCATTTTGCTGGATTGTCCGCATGAACATCTTGTCAGCCTTTGCACACAGCACCGCCAGCTGGTCTTCCCACCTCAATATGAGAATGGCCCGCCAGCTAGTTTGAGGACCTTTCTGAACCAACCCGATATGTCTGGTGTTACCTCTTTCGTAGCTAAGTGCCTAGCCCTTTTCTTTTGTTTTTTACTAACTATATTTTGTCAGGCTTTGCGATTCCAAGCTTCCGCTCAGATGCCTCCCAGAGGCATATACGTGATGTAACTTTGCCTTCAACCTCATGTGCTCATCATACTAGACTCAGGTTCATTGCAATTGCATCTGTCCCGGTATCGGGGGGTTATTAAGGTTAAAGTTAAAGCTAAGGTTACATCACTATAGGGTATATGCCTCCAAGGGCATCTCAGCGGTTATTAAGCCACCTTGCAAGTGTGATCACTGGCCGGGGTGGAAAAAAAACAGCAAGTTGCAGGCTTGACAAACCACTGCATACAGGCATTTGCACCCACATGACTCTCTAGGGCTGCTCAAGCAAAACGACTTGCATTAATTAGTTGAAAGACCCGGGCTGCCAAATATTTCGATTATATTTTACATAAAACATCATAGATGGCCTGACTGTATTAGAAAATCACAGATTGCCTCCAACTTGTTACTAGAAAACTTTTAGGTATATTAATGTTGAACGCCACTTCATCCAAGCTGGCTGGGCCGACGAATATAAACATGCTGGGTGCAGCTGGACGTTGGATGGCACGCAGCTCCTCATCCATGCTCCACACACCCTCTAAAAAACTGCTAGGAGCAGGTTTGTGTTTACACATGCTGCTGGCACTGTTTGAGTCTCACTCAGGTAACAGCCTCAGAACCTCACCACAATTGCCTGGATTTCTGCAGGACGCAGCCTGCAGTTGTGTCAAAGAAATATGCAGCAGCAACAGGCTCAGCGCACGCTGTGCCAGACTCGCGTGACCCCACAAAACGAGCCTGCAGGTGAAAGTCGCAATGCACGTGCGAGCGCCCGCGCGCACACACACACACACACACACACACACACACAGACACACACACACACACACACACACACACACACACACACACACACACACACACACACACACATACGCACACACTCACACACACATACACACACACTCTCTCTCACACACACACACGTACACACACACATACACACACACGTACACGCACAAGCAAACAAACGCATACACATACTTGTACACACATGCGCATGCACACACACATACACACACGCACACATATACGCACATGCACACACGCATACACACACGACCCCCTTCCTCCCCCCTCCCCCTCCCCCCCCCACAATACCTTGCACGTGGAAAAAAACGCAGGGCCCGGTGCGCCTCGTGTCGTCGTAATTGGTGGAGGATTTGGTGGCCTGTACACCGCTGTACGTTTGAGCGAGCTATACTGGCCTCGCAACAAGATGCCACAGGTACAAGGTTGAGGGTGTGTACGGGTTGTGTGAAATGGGAGGGTTTTGGCTCGGTTTCTGGTGGAACAGGGAATGCCCTGACTGACTGATTGACTAGAGGTAAGGGTTTGAATTAGAGGTTTCAGTTTTTTTTAGGTTTACACACAGACATACACATCACACAAACACGAAAACACACACACGCAAATACACATGCACACGAATATATACACGCTTACACAAACACAGATCACCCTGGTGGACCAATCAGATCGCTTTGTGTTCAAGCCCCTTTTGTATGAGCTGCTCAATGGGGGGGCAGACGAGACAGAGGTGGCACCCACGTTTCTGCAGCTGCTGGCCCCGTACCCTGTGCGCTACATACAGGTGTGTGTGTGTGTTTACGTGGGTGTGTGAGTGTGTGTTGTGTCTGTCAGTGTTTGTGTATGTGCGTGTGTGTGTAGGTAGCCCTCTTGTGTGATACTTTTGCATACCTTGGCCAATTAATGCCTTTGGACACTGTTAGTGCAGATTCAGGGCTGGAACTGCTGAGGAGCACAGTAGTGCATCTGAAAATCATTCTGCACAGATTTGGCCCATCACCTGTTTCTTAAGCGCACAGCTTTTTGGGTCCGAACATATAGATAGCGTCTTTGCTGGCGCAAACCGTGGGTAGGAACTGCTGAAGTGATCGCAGACATTGGATATGTATTGTATGATACATTGATTTAAATTTACAATTTGGGTTGTCTCAAGCGTGAGCTGCAATGTGTGCAATGAGGCTGCCTTGCATGTTTGTCACACAGCAACTTGTGTAGTTTTGTACTTGAGCACACCTCCTAGTGAAATTGTGCAGTTGTGTGAGTTTTGGGCACAGCTTGTGAAGTTGTGTCGTTGTGTGTGTTTGGCACAACCCGCGTAGGGTTGTGTATTGCACCCTTGCTTGTCACCACCAGGGCATGTTGTGAAGGGTTGGCCAGACTGACTGACTACTCATACCCACGCCATGTATAGCCTATAGGATGGTAGGATCTTACCTAATGAAACTGCAATATGTACACC
>Ga0307963_1001308_pt1:7500-18937 | contig 18937 bp, 25 predicted proteins | sample OrgLakmetagen594_FD_201829 | JGI IMG/M metagenome (GOLD analysis project Ga0307963, IMG submission 201829) | Saline water microbial communities from Organic Lake, Antarctica - #594 | ecosystem: Environmental > Aquatic > Non-marine Saline and Alkaline > Saline | place: Antarctica... | reverse complement strand
GTGTGCTGTCAGGGTGTGTGTGTTGTTCTGTGCATCTCTGATATGATACAACTTTGGAATGGGCGTGCAAGCTGTGACCACTCCACAAGGTGTGCTGTCAGGATGTGTGTATTGTTTTGTGCATCTCTGATATGATACAACTTTGGAATGGGCGTGCAAGCTGTGACCACTCCACAAGGTGTGCTGTCCAGATGTGTGTGTTTTGTGCATCTCTGATATGATACAACTTTGGAATAGGCATTCAAGCGTCGACCACTCCACAAGGTGTGCTGTCAGGGTGTGTGTGTTGTTTTGTGTATCTCGATCAGGGTACATCCTGGAATGGGCATGCAAGCAGTGACCATCCCACAAGGTGTGCTGTCAGGGTGTGTGTGTTGTTTTGTGCATCTCTGATATGATACAACTTTGGAATGGGCGTGCAAGCTGTGACCATCCCGCAAGGTGTGCTGTCCAGATGTGTGTGTTGTTGTTCTGTGCATCTCTGACATGATACAACTTTGGAATGGGCGTGCAAGCTGTGACCACTTCACAAGGTGTGCTGTCCAGATGTGTGTGTGTTGTTTTGTGCATCTCTGATATGATACAACTTTGGAATGGGCGTGCAAGCGTCGACCACTCCACAAGGTGTGCTGTCCGAATGTGTGTGTTGTTCTGTGCATCTCTGATATGATACAACTTTGGAATGGGCGTGCAAGCTGTGACCGTCCCCGAGGTGTGCTGTCCAGATGTGTGTGTTATTTTGTGCATCTCTGATATGATACACTTTCGGAATGGGCGTGCAAGCGTCGACCACTCCACAAGGTGTGCTGTCCGGATGTGTGTGCTATTTTGTGCATCTCTGATATGATACAGCTTCGGAATAGGCATTCAAGCGGCGATTACTCCACAAGGTGTGCTGTCATGATGTGTTTGCCGTTTTGTGCATCTCGATAAAGGATCCGCCGTGTTGGTATTGGCATGCAAGCCTTGACCACTCCACTAGGTGTGTGGCGTGAGGATAATGTGCCTCTGTGTGTGCAAGCCAAAGAGGGGTGGATATGCAAGCGTTGACTGATTCGCTTAGTTCTTGTTCCCCTGATCTTGGGCATTGATCTTTTCTTAAAACGCTGCAACCATCCCCGTTCACATTATTTACCATCCACAACGACCTTTCCATGATCTCATCTTTCTTCCATTGAATGTGCAAAAGCAAGTGCTCGTTCACACTCCACTGAATGTGCAAAAGCAATTGCTCGTTCACACTCCAATGAATGTGCAATTGCAACCATCCGCGTTCACAAAAACATACCATTCACCACGACCCTCTACATGATCTCAGAGTTGATCTCAATGCGCATCCGCAGGTTCATCCATCGTCATCTCCATCAACACCATCCACCATGACCCTCTCCATAATTTCAGATCCATTTGCAAATTACAGTTTATTGTGCAGGTGCAATCATCGTCACCTCCATCAACACCATCCACCATGACCCTCTCCATGATCTCTCCATGATCTCAGAGCCATTTGCAACTTACAATTTAATGTGCAGGTGCAACCATCCTCATCTCCATCAACACCATACACCATGACCCTCTCCATGATCTCAGAGCCATTTGCAACTTACAATTTAATGTGCAGGTGCAACCATCCTCATCTCCATCAACACCATACACCATGACCCTCTCCATGATCTCAAAGCCATGATCTACGTACATTTAAATGTGCAGGTGCATCCATCGTCATCTCCATCAACACCATCCACCACGACCCTGCTTTGTGGCCTGAACCCGAGGCCTTTAGGCCAGAACGGTTCTTAGGGGTAAGTCGCACGAACTACAGTCTACATTGTTTATTATAGGTGCCTGAAAGTATAATCATTTGATACAAAGAGAAGGATAGATACGAAAATGTTTATCACTATCGAACAAGAAGAAGCTGAGCCCTACATCAGCTACCAGCGTAAGGCTTACCTGTGTACTTATAATATTACTTTGGCACTTGGCACTCTGACACTTGGCAGTCTGCACTTGGCACTCTGACACTAAGCAGTCTGCACTTGGCAGTCTGCACTTGGCACTCTGACACTTGGCAGTCTACACTTGGCACTCTGACACTAAGCAGTCTGCACTTGGCAGTCTGCACTTGGCAGTCTGCACTTGGCAGTCTGCACTTGGCAGTCTGCACTTGTCAGTGTACACTTGGCACTCTGACACTTGGCACTCTGACACTTGGCAGTCTGCACTAGGCAGTCTACACTTGGCAGTCTGCACTTGTCAGTCTACACTTGGCACTCTGACACTTGGCAGTCTACACTTGGCACTCTGACACTAAGCAGTCTGCACTTGGCACTCTGCACTTGGCAGTCTGCACTTGTCAGTGTACACTTGGCACTCTGACACTTGGCACTCTGACACTTGGCAGTCTGCACTAGGCAGTCTACACTTGGCAGTCTGCACTTGGCACTCTGACACTTGGCAGTCTACACTTGGCAGTCTACACTTGGCACTCTGACACTAAGCAGTCTGCACTTGGCAGTCTGCACTTGGCAGTCTTCACTTGGCAGTCTGCACTTGGCAGTCTGCACTTGTCAGTCTACACTTGGCACTCTGACACTTGGCAGTCTGACACTTGGCAGTCTACACTTGGCACTCTGACACTTGGCAGTCTGCACTTGGCAGTCTTGGCAGTCTGACACTTGGCAGTCTGACACTTGGCAGTCTGACACTAGGCAGTTTACACTTGGCAGTCTACACTTGGCAGTCTGCACTTGGCAGTCTGCACTTGGCACTCTGACACTTGGCAGTCTTGGCAGTCTCTTGACACTTGGCAGTCCACTTGCGAGCGGTGACTTGCAAAGGAATGCTTGCAAAATCATGCAAGCTGACCGCTGGAAGGAAATTCCTACTTGCAATGACATCTGCAAAATTCATCACACAAGTCACACACACAAACACACGCACGCACGCACGCACGCGCAGACACACACATACACACACACACGCACGCACACACGCGCGCACACACACACACATACACGCACGCACACACACACAGAAACACATACACACACAGACACACACACACACACGCACACACACACACACACACACGCACACACACGCACACACGCAATGTCTGCTGCATGTCTCACGCATATTGTTTTTTCATAATGTTCCATTAATCAATGGCGGTGCAGCGGTTGCTGCTATTGCACCAGTCTATGCTAAGCAATAGAGCACCCGTATAGGACACACTGCAAACCAGTGCTGAAAAGTCTCCACATCGTATGCGTTTTGTTGGTACAGCGGTTGCCGCTGTCGTGGAAGTCTGCGCTGATGAAGACAGCGTCTGTTTAAGCAATTACCCCAAGCTTAGGAAATACGACAAAAGCTGTGTCAACAAAACATTTAAAGCCCTTGAATGCCAACCCTTGAATTCCAACATCTAAAGCCCTTGAATGCCAACATCTAAAGCCCTTGAATTTCATCTTGCCAACATCTAGAGCCCTTGAATGCCGACATCTAAAGCCCTTGAATGCCAACATCTAAAGCCCTTGAATGCCAACATCTAAAGCCCTTGAATGCCAGCATGCTATCAGGGACAGACGCACAAAATAGGCTACATCTCACCAGGTCTTAAGCCCTCACATCTCACAACGTCTCACATCTCACAACATCTCACTTCTCACAACATCTAAAGCCCTCAAATGCCCGCGTAGTGTTAGGGACTTTGGAGGCTTGAGATGTGTAGAAAGAATTCACATGCGTTGAAATGTAATCAATAAAGCACAGCATAGTACCGTAAACTCCATGTCAGTACACAATTCCATCAGGGGCACAGAGCAAACAATGCCGGCACAACAACAAATACAAACGGGGGGGTGTGCACTGTGTGTACTGTTTTTTGCAGCACAGCAGTATCAGCACACATCAAATACAAAGAGGGGGTGTGTACTGTGTGTGTGTGGTTTTTGCAGGATCAGCATTATTAACACACAGCATTATTAGCACAGCAGTATCAGCACACATCAAATACAAAGAGGGGGATGTGTACCGTGTGTGTGTGTGTGTGGTTCTTGCAGGATCAGCAGTATCAGCACACAGTACTAGCACACATCATATACAAATGGGGAGATGTGTACTTTGTGTGTGGCTCATTATGTGCACGCTCTTTTGCCAATCCTCACACATATACACACACGCAGGTATACACGCACATACGCACGCACGCACACATACACACACACACATACACACACACGCACACGCACACACACACACACGCACACACGTTTACACACACACAAACACTGATGTGCAAGGTGTCACATTGGTTCCTGTTTGCGGCTGCAGAAGCAAGACGGCCCTAACCTAAATCACGTCCCATTTGGATTTGGCAGTCGGATGTGTATTGGGTACAGGTGAGGCCAAACATTACAATATACATGTATGCATGCGTATGTGAATGCGTATACCACGGTATAGAATCGGATGTGTATTGGGTACAGGTGAGGCCAAACAATATGATATACATGTGTACATGCGTATGTGAATGCGTATGCCACAATATATAATCTGGGCTATGTTCAAGGTCTTTGACTATTTCCTAGAGACCCCAAGTGCAGCTTATGAATGGATCGCTAGTTACTGGGCTATGCTCAAGGCCTCTGACTAGTTCCTTGAGACCCCAAGCGCAGCTTAAGAATGGATCGCTAGTTACTGGGCTATGCTCAAGGCCTCTGACTAGTTCCTAGAGACCCCAAGCGCAGCTTATGAATGGATCGCTAGTTACTGGGCTATGCTCAAGGCCTCTGACTAGTTCCTTGAGACCCCAAGCGCAGCGCCACTGTTTTTCTTAGTTTGAAGGGACTTCATGAGGGTTTTGTCAGGAATTGTTTGTGAATTCGAGAGGCCCCACTGTTGGCCTCTGCTGCTGCTGTGCAGGCTGATGGGCCGACTGCCCATTGGCTGCATAGGCAGACTGTCAGCGTGACTGCTTGCATTCTTGCTTCCCTCAATCAGAGAAGCAAGCCTCTCTTACCCACTTGCCAGCAACACTCACTCTGGGTGGGTGTCTCAGAGGAAGGGTTTGAAGGGGCTGTGAGAGGAGGAGGCTTGTTCTCGGAGCTGCATGCATGGGCACCCCACGGCCTCGCCCCTTGCTTCCTTTGCCAGCTCCTGAGCTGCCTCTCCCTCCGCAGCTTCTTGTGGTCTCTTTGCTGAGAGGCCAGCCTCTCAGCTGGGGGCTGGGGCTTTAAGAACAGGGCCAGGAGGGTACGCTGTCACGCTGGGAAACCGCTTGAAAAATCACCTTAAAACCACTGGAATTGTTTATTTTTTCACTTCGAATTCGTTCGGAAAGGGATCCAAAAACTATTAAAACTTTACATTGTTTGCCAAATAATTACTTAATTCCAAAGTGATTGAGGATCTACGGTTTACGTGTAGGTTCAGGTGCTGCCAAAACAATGTGTATCGGGTACAGGTGAAGCCAGACAGTGCAATTATATATACATATGTTTGTGAGCGCGTTTATATGTATTGTGTACAGGTGAGGCCAAACGATGCAATTATACATATACGTGTGTGAATGCGTATTTTTGTATAGGGCTAGGTGCTGCAAAAACAATATAAGCATACACATACTTTCTTAAACCCCAAATAAAATTTTATATTTTTCCCCTTGGTCCTTTTTTCCGCACCTCACCAGAACCACAACACGCGCTCCTTGCAGGCTTGCGCTGTGGTAGAGGCCAAGCAATGCAAGTGCATATCCATATTTTTGTTGTGTGAATGCGTATGTATGTGTAGTTTCAGGCTCTTAGTCCTTCTTCCCACCAAAGCAACAAATTGGTCCCACCAAACGACAATTTGGTGTATGTGTAGTTTCAGGCTCTTAGTCCTTCTTCCCACCAAAACAACAATTTGGTGCACTTTCCCACCAAAACAATAATTTGGTGCACTTTTCTTGCAGGTTCGCGTTGGCTGAGGCCAAGCTCGCCCTGGCGCGTCTATACCATGAATTCCACTTTGAATTGGAACCAGGCCAAGTCCCTATGCAGGTATTGATTGTTCGAGAGAGGCATTGATTGATTAAGAGGCAAAACGGGGGGGGCACCATAAAGGGGGGGCACCGAGCAAAGCAAAAACAAAGCTGTTTTTGGCACCAAGGGACAACGACAACCCACACGCCAGCCCAACAGATTAGAACCAATACAGCTTCAAAGTGAAGCTGATGTTCTAACTGATCGTTTATAATCCACCTGAGCACGTACTCAGATCAAGTTAAGCTGCCCTGCATTCAAAAAATGACAGGACTAAACACAAAAGGAAAATATCTGCACCCTACAATGGTGCTTTCTATGGGGAATTGGCTTGTGCATTTGCATATCTTAGGGTTAGGGTTTAGGGTTTAACCGACCCTTGGTATCTGTACTTGATTATATTTGCTATGACATTGTTCTTCATATTAATGCCTATAACACCAAATGCCGCAGGTTGTATTGCAGGATGCATTGCAGTAGGTGTCGTGTTATGTGTATTGCCGGATGCATTGCAGGAGGTGTCACGACATGTGTCACACAGGATGCAGTGCAGGAGGTGCCACGTCATGTGTGTTGCCAGATGCATTGCAGGAGGTGTCACTTAATGTGTGTCATAGGATGCTTTGCAGTAGGTGTCACGTTATGTGTATTGCCCGATGCATTGCAGTAGGTGTCGTGTTACAAAGTTTGGCAGATGTATTCATTTTGATGCCTACCTAAGTAAGCCACCAAATGCCACAAGATGTATTGCAGGACGTATTGCAGGAGGTGTCACGTTATGTGTATTGCCGGATGTATTGCAGTAGGTGTCATGTCATGTGTATTGCCGGACATATCGCAGGAGGTGTCGCGTAACAAAGATTTGGCAGATGTATTCACTTTGATGCCTACCTAAGTAAGCCACCAAATGCCACAAGATTAGGGTTGGCCAGAACCATATATATACGGTGTACATACGGTATTGTTAGCAGGGAAATCACCATACATACGGTCATATACGGTGTATATATATACGGTTCTGACCAAACCTACACAAGATGTATTGCAGGACGTATCGCAGGAGGTGTCGCGTTACAAAGATTTGGCAGACGTATTCATTTTGATGCCTACCTAAGTAAGCCACCAAATGCCACAAGATGTATTGCAGGACGTATTGCAGGAGGTGTCACTTCATGAGGGTTTGTTTGGCAGCAAAGGGTAGGGCACGCTGCAGAAAGTTACCCATGGGCATGCCGCAGCAAATTACACATGGGCACACCGCAGCAAATTACCCATGGGCACGCCGCAGCAAATTACCCATGGGCACCTTGACTGGCAGTTTTCAAGCTCGACCAACTTCTTGTATCAATGTTGAGGGTTTGGCAGCAAAGGGTAGGGCACGCCGCAGCAAGTTACCCATGGGCACCATGACTGGCAGTTCTCAAGCTCGACCAACTTCCTGTATCAGTGTTGAGCTTGAAAAGTGCCTGTCACGGTTGAGCTTCCTGTATCAGTGCTGTATCAGTGCTGTATCAGTGCTGTATCATCACCTGCTTCCTGTATCATCACCTGCTTCCTGTATCTTCACCTGCTTCCTGCATCATCACGGTTGAGCTTCCTGTATCAGTGTTGAGCTTGAAAAGTGCCTGTCACGGTTGAGCTTCCTGTATCAGTGCTGTATCAGTGCTGTATCAGTGCTGTATCAGTGTTGAGCTTCCTGTATCTTCCCCTGCTTCCTGCATCATCACAGTTGAGCTTCCTGTATCTTCATCTGCTTCCTGCATCATCATCTGCTTCCTGTATCATCATCTCCTTCCTGTATCTTCACCTGCTTCCTGCATCATCACCTGCTTCCTGCATCATCACAGTTGAGCTTCCTGTATCATCATCTGCTTCCTGCATCATCACGGTTGAGCTTCCTGTATCAATGTTGAGCTTGAAAAGTGCCTGTCACGGTGCTCGAATCCTTAGACCATTTATACTTAAAAGAGCATACCCCCCTTGGGCCTGAGGGTTCCCTTCTGCATAAATGTACTGCCATACCAAACTCAATGCTCAAATTGTTGCTTATGAGCTCTCATGCGCAGCTTCGCAGCTCTATGGCTGTCCTCTCGTGTGTATAAGTGCTCGCAACCTCATTGCTTTACAGCTGTCCTCTCGTGTTTATAAGTGCTGAGTATGAGCTGTCATGCGCAGCCTCACAGTCTCATGGCTGTCCTTTCGTGTTCATAAGTGCTTGCAACCTCATTGCAGTGCCAGCTCTTGTTGACCTCCATGACAAAGAACTAATTTCTGTACACCTGTATTGCAGCACCAGCCAGTACTCTTTGCAGTACTCTTTGTCCGTGACAAACACATATGTCAATACTCTTTGCAGTACTCTTTGACCGTGACAAAGAACACTTATGTTAGTACTCTTTGCAGTACTCTTTGACCATGACAAATAACTTATTTTATATGCATGGCTCCTCCCTCTTAGGTGTCTGTGGGCCTCACACAGGCTCCAAAACATGGCGTCCGCATGAAGGTCACGCTTAGGAGCCATAACTAGTTAGTTTAGGCTGACAGCAACATGCAGCAGAGAAGTCCTTACAGCGCACTGTGGGTGTGAAGTGAGACGTCTAATCATCCTTGATAAGGACGGCCTTGCAAAGCTTTGTTAATTTCATACTTTTGGCTTTTTGTGGTGTAAATATGTGTGGTGTTGGACTGGCGCCAGTGGCTCTCTTACAGATGGAATTTAATTGTAGACGTAATTTTCAGACCTGCGTACTGATCGTGTTTCCTTCGGAGCAGAAGAATAGGGAATACAGTTATGATTTTTTAAGCAAATGCAGAAGGACTTTGCTGTACCACACGCACGTGGTTGTGTTTTAAAAGAGAGTACCCTTTACTGAACTTTCCGGTGTTCATGAGATTGCTGACTAGCTTCGGTAGTAAGAGTACACAAGTACGATCACATAAACACTTCCCCCGCAACTGTTAATTTGACTCCTTTTCCCTTACTTGATGAACTCGATGCTTTGACTGTCTTTGATTTATTGTGCTGCAGTACCCCTTGCATGGGAACAACTCTTTGTGTCGCTTTTGAGATGTTAAACCACAGCCAGATCGCTTATTACTTGTCACTTATCTGATTATTTTGATTTGTGGTGAAAAGAAACAGAAAAAAACTACGCAGGCAGTGGAATCCACTCCCCACATTGATCAAGAAAAAGGAGCCACTTTGGTACCGAGTACCGTAAAGCTCCTCCACCACGAAAAGGAAAGAAAAAGCAATGGGGATCAAGAGGGTTGCAGGCTTGGCTTGAAAGTGGCTCCTGATGAGAGATGATAGCAGTGCTGGAAAGGGCACTCTGGTAGAACGGCAACCCAGCGCTCACAGCGCTACTCACAAAGGGTATCCAACCAAATAAAAAGGAACCACAACTATATAAGCACATCTCCAATACCACTGCCACAAACTACAGCTATTACTTGCCTCTCTGACCCTGCACCCACTAACCAACTGGCCGCTCTCTCCCAAGACCAACAAGCAAAGCGTGTGCGGCATACACAAGATACCCTCCCCGGTACCAGAAAGAGGACACACAGCCAAACAGAAAGTCAGCAACATACGCCCCTGACTCAAATCCTAGACTTTGCTGCAATTAACTCACAAATAGTAATTCAGCCTACCAAACAACTTATAAACAGTCAGCCAAACAAACGCACCACACGCTCGCAAATCACTAGCCACAACCATCAAGCAACACAAGCGTTCACACAAATTATCACTCCTCCCACCCAGCAAATCAATATCATCAACCCAATAACTTACCAGGTACACTACAACCCAACCTTTGAGATTGCAGACCACCCAGCACCATCATCACAGCGCAGACCCCAAAGGAAAAGAAGATGTGAAGTCCTCGATATACCCCATAACCTTCCTAGCCTAAACCTGACCCCCCTGCGCACCATGCATATTCAACAAGAACTCAAGACGTACAAGAAAAATGTATTTTTCAATGACACCCACAGAGGCCATCAACACTCTCTACTATGATGATATTGACATCCTGCACATAGATAATATGAGGTTCTTCACCCCCAAGAAAAGAGACAGAGATGATACACCCCAAAGACAGAAACAATACCACACTTACTATAATGCCCCTATGAATATTGAAAGATGGGCCCTGGCCCTCTTTAGACCAGCTGGACTAGTGCCCAAATCCAGTAAGACTATTGCCCGGAGCTAAAATAAGTGCGCAAGTTGTGAAACTTGCTCCTACCATCTAGGACTTCAATCTCCAGACCTCTCCCCACCTTTTAAAGACATTTACATCTGTGACGTCTGCGACCGTACCTACCACTGGCAATGCTTACTTAAAACAAGCTGCTTCAACACCACTGAAAGGGAAGCTACTGATGCCAATGATTCATGGGCCTGCCCTGCCTGTATCAATCTGAACCAAAATGAAAAGGAAATCCGTATCCACTTTCAGAAAAGAGAGATTGTGGAAGTCTCATGGAACCCAACCTGGGAGCCAGAAGAACTACAAGACATGTGTGAATGCTTCAAGCAGAGTTACAATAAATCTGAAGAGCAAATCACCGCACCAAACTTATCTCAGCCTGCACCAGATTGCACCTAAATGATTTTCGGAAATTAAGGGTTCTCTGCCATCCAAGAGGGCAACGAGTACCAGCCCTACAATGTCGATCTTCGGAGCAAAGTTAGCGTTGACATCCAACCCACCAACCCACAGGCTGACATTACGGCCACAGGGCATTGTCAGTACTGGATCACATCCATTGATTTCATGGAGTATCAAGAAAAGTGTACTTTATCCTCCCCAGATGACACTATGCTTCTTGGAGTGTACACTGACACAGTATCCTGTAATTACAATGTCGACGGAAAGTGTGAAGGTATGCTTACTCCCGAGCGCCTTAACATACTACAAAAGGCCTTTGACATGGCAAAATGCAGCGGTCTACACGATCACGTCCAACCTCCTCCCATTAGCTTTGCATCAGAACTTGTAGGCCTCATTGCACGTAAAGACACCTCTGCCTCTAAACATACGAACAAAAAAACCAAAGACTCTTTCGCACGCATACTCCCCTCCCACATCACCGCCGCCTTTCAAGAGTTGGCCCTGGTCACTCAAAAGAAATTGGCATCCCCCCTTGACCATGACCCCAAATTCCCCCATTACAGGAGTGAGCACCCAAGGGACAAAGTGTTTGGGGCAAACACCAATGCCTTCTCCTCCCGATTTTATGGTTCTCACCTGCCATCCCATTATCATGAAAACACCATGCTCTCAGCAACAGACACGCCATCTACTCTGCTGCTGTCAGCAAAGAGGAAACAGCCACATTCATGCTCCTCCCTTCCTGGAATAAAAAATGACCACAAGTCCCTATGCATCACTCTGCCG
>Ga0307963_1001308_pt1:0-2500 | contig 18937 bp, 25 predicted proteins | sample OrgLakmetagen594_FD_201829 | JGI IMG/M metagenome (GOLD analysis project Ga0307963, IMG submission 201829) | Saline water microbial communities from Organic Lake, Antarctica - #594 | ecosystem: Environmental > Aquatic > Non-marine Saline and Alkaline > Saline | place: Antarctica: Organic... | reverse complement strand
GTGTGTGTGTATGTGTGTGTGTGTGAGCGCGTGCGTGCCTGACGAAAATCTTAAGCAACAGCAAGGGGGACACCCTTGCTCACTTTTGGTGAACAGTTATCATCCCTACAAATGCAAACCTAAAATGTAGATATACTCTCTTCCCTAAAAATATAGATATACAAACCATGCTAGATGAAGCCACGCCCTTCCGTTGCAGGCTCTGCACATTTATAGGGTTGTCCAGAACCGTATATGTACAACGTATATGACCGTATGTTTGGTGATTTCCCTGCCAAAAATACCGTATATATTATACCGTTTATAATATATAAGGTAAATACTGTAATATATGTAAGGTAAATACCGTATATAATATATATGGTTCTGGCCAGCTCTGCACTTTTATTGTATGCACCATTTAAGACAATAATACAGCGCTGCACTTTGGTAGGTAGTGTGTATATATACATTTTAGGTAGTGTGTATACGTACATTTTAGGTAGTGTGTATACGTACATTTTAGGTAGGTAGTGTGTATATGTACAATTTTAGAGGAAGCTTTCACCTTATGCTAGCGTCTGCACACGGCGTTTGTGGCTTGCAATGTCTAAATTCTAGGCCACAGCACATGTGTGTGTGTATGTGTATGTGTGTGTGTATGTGTGTGTGTATGTGTGTGTGTATGTGTGTGTGTGCATGTGTGTGTGTGTGTGTGTATCTCCGGCCAATTCCTACAAACAGGTCGACACCTCTCCAACCCCCCATCCCAGCACACCCACGCTTCTAGCACAACAGCACCTGCGCTTGTCTAGGGCAGCCGCACCCACACACTCCTCACACACTCACACACACACACACGCACACACACGCACACACACACGCACATACACACTCCTCGCACAAGCCCCCCTACTCAAGCGTATGTCGCTTCAACCGCCGCAAATCATGCTACAAATTGCAGGGTTTGTGCTGAGCCTTTCTTACCTCACACACACACACACTCATGCTACTAACTGCAGGGTTTGTGCTGAGCCTTCCTTTTTTCTTACACACACACACACACACTCATGCTACAAACTGCAGGGTTTGTGCTGAGCCTTTCTTATCTTCTACTAACAGCAGGGTTTGTGCTGAGCCTCTCTTATCTCACACACACACATACACACACACACTCATGCTACAAACCGCAGGGTTTGTGCTGGTTCTTTATCTTACACACACACACACTCATGCTACTAACTGCAGGGTTTGTGCTGAGCCTCTCTAATCTCTCTCTCTCTCTCTCTCTCTCTCTCTCTCTCTCTCTCTCTCTCTCTCTGTCTCTCTCACACACACACACAAACACACACACACACACTCTCATGCTACAAACTGCAGGGTTTGTGCTATGAAGGAGGCCAATGAGCATGCGCCCTCCACCCCCACAGACCCTCACCCCCCCTCGCAGCCTCATGCTGGCAGACCTCAAAGCTTGAGGCAGAGTTCGAGCAGTGGGACACGAAGCCTCTCGAGCTCCCCTTTCTCTCGCAGTAAGCACTGCTCTTTTTGTGAAGCATTGATGAGTGTTATTAATTCTTGCTAAAGTATATACATATGTACGGTTGGCCAGGACCATATATATACGGTGTATATACGGTAATTTTGGCAGGGAAATCACCATATATACGGTCATATACGGCGTATATATACGGCTCTGGCCAACCCTATACATATGTATATAACTCAATATCTCAGTATATATATTTAGTAGATATACTGTAGTATTCAGTGTATATATGATGTATTGCTTGGCCCAACCCTGGTGTTGCTCCACTGAATACTTGCGCACCCACTTGCTGTACCTGTATACTTACACACATGCTTGCGTGTGCTGCTGCATTTTTGCTATGTGTCTGTATGGAAGAGGATCAGTGATGTGCTTAACTGGTCACCTGTACACCCACATACACCTGAATACTTGCACACCCACTTGCTGCACCCACATACACCTGGGGCCTAACCCCAGTTAAAAATACAAACCAACAGTCAACTGAAGAAGCAGTTATGTTAACCATACCATAGGGCATACACCTAGAGGGCCTAGCCCATACACCTGGGGGGCCTAACCCCAGTAAAAAATACAAACTAACTGTTAACTGAAGAAGCAGTTATGTTAACCATACCATAGGGCATACACCTAGAGTGCCTAACCCATACACATGGGGGACCTAACCCTAACCCTATAACCCCAACTTAAACCCTAACACATGCCCACACGTGCTGCACACTCCTGCTGCGTGTTGTTTTGTTGCCACAAGTGCTGCACACTCCTGCTGCGTGTTGTTTTGTGGGCACAAATGCTGCACACTCCTGCTGCGTGTTGTTTTGCAGCCACTCCTGCTGCACACTCCTGCTGCGTGTTGTTTTGCAGCCACTCCTGCTGCACACTCCTGCTGCGTGTTGTTTTGCAGCCACTCGTGCTGCACACTCCTGCTGCGTGTTGTTTTGCAGCCACTCCTGCTGCACACTCCTGCTGCGT
>Ga0307963_1001304_pt1:7500-18955 | contig 18955 bp, 28 predicted proteins | sample OrgLakmetagen594_FD_201829 | JGI IMG/M metagenome (GOLD analysis project Ga0307963, IMG submission 201829) | Saline water microbial communities from Organic Lake, Antarctica - #594 | ecosystem: Environmental > Aquatic > Non-marine Saline and Alkaline > Saline | place: Antarctica... | reverse complement strand
TGCGGGAGTGGGAGAGGGAGAGGGAGAGGGAGAGGGAGAGAGAGAGAGAGAGAGAGAGAGAGAGAGAGAGAGAAAGAGAGGGAGGGAGGCACAGATGCATACCATGGTCTGTGCATGCGGGTGTGTGTTTATGTGTACATGTATTTCTGTATGTGCGTGCATGTGTTCGTGCGTGTGTGTGTGCATGTGTGCGTGCGTGTGTGTGCGTGTGTGTGTGTGTGCGTGTGTGTGTCTGTGTGTGTCTGTGTGTTTGTGTTTGTGCTTCCTGTGAGCATATCGTAGACATGATTTCAGGGCCATTCTTAAGTGGCCACCATACTTGGTGCGTTTAAAGACTTGCGAGCGTGTGCGTGTTTGATTGTGTGCGTGCGTTTGATCATGCGAGAATGCTTGTGTCATGTTGTGTGTACGTACATGCGTATGACAATGTCACGTTTGTGAAGTGTGTGTGAGTGTGTCTGTATGCATTATGTGTGTGCGTGTGTAGAGAATCGTGCATGTTTTAATGGCATGGCATGCAGCCCCACCTGCACAGCGGTGGAGCTTGTTTTGGATGGTGTGTTTTATCTCCAGCTTGATGTTCTTTGGCATGTATTTGCTGTGCGCAATGTCCCTGCACAGAACACAGGGTACGCAGGCAGGCACAGCCGGAGAAAGTCATGCGCGCGCCTGTGTGAGTGACAAACTTCTCAAGCCTCCCCACCTGCACAACGATGCAGCTTGTTCTGGATGGTGTGCTTGATCTCGTTTTTGATGTTGCCTGGCATGTAGTTGCTGTGTGCAATGTCCCTGTGGTGCGGCACACACACACGCGCGTGAGCTCATTTCAGGTGCCAGGACATCACAGGCAAAGCGTTCCTGACGTGCTCAAATGCTTGATCTGGTTCTTTCTGGTGTCGACCTGCATGTTGCTGTCCACAATGTCCCCTGCGGTGCAAAACGGTTTAATTTGCAGCAGAATGCACACCCAAGGCTGCAAGCAGTGCAACCACACCAGTTTGCTACACGAGGAGACATTCCCCCATGCACATGCGTGCTCACACACACACACACACACTCTAGCACACACACCTCTTGTAGTTGCCCCCCCCCACCAGCGCTCACCACCCTCTTGCTCCTTTGCTTGTCAACCCACAAATATCTACAACCACACTCACCCACACCCACACTCACACCCGCACCCACACCACATCCACACCCACACTAACCCTTTACCCACACCCATACCCATACCCACCCCCATACCCATACCCATACCCACACAAATACCCGTACCCACACCAACAGCCACACCAACACCCGCATCATCATACCTAATTTTTGTCAGGGGCGTGCTCTGCCTGAACTCCCCGCTAAAAGAGGGCAAGCGAGTGTGCATGCGGCGCGCTGCAAGCACACGCCCTTCCTCTCCCAAACCGCCTCCATCCCCGTTTGCACTTGCGTTGTTCTTGGAGGCTCCTACAGCAGCGTCTGTGATCACCCACTCAAGAGACCTGCGCGGTGGGAAGCATGGACAAAGGCTGGGCCTGGCATGTCTGACAGCAGTACAGCAGAGACAGAACGTGTCCAGTTTTGCACCCTGCTTTTGAGGGCTCCCATTGCAGCGTCTGTCATCACCCACTCAAAAGACGTGCACGGTGGGAAGCATGGACGAGAGGTGGCAAAAACGACAGCAACACAGCATGGTGTACATTCATTAAATTGCACTCTTCTTTGGAAGGCTCCCATTGCAGCGCCTTGAATCAGCCATTTGAAAGACCTGCTCATTGGTAAGCACAGGTGATTAAAAGTGAATAAGGTAATTCCGGTTCGCGCTGGCTCTGTGAGGTGCTCATTGCAGCCACTGAAACCACAAACTGTACAGATAGCCACAGAAAGGCGACTTCACTGAGAGGGACGAGGAAAGTGATGAGGTCATAGAAAAGCTGAAACGTTATTTGGGAGCATCGGTTAATACTCACACACATACGTACACACATTTACACACACACACACACCTGACCATCTCCTTTGCCAGCTCGGCGTGTTTGTTGGGTCGGTTGTGGCTGCCTCCCTCCGCACATTGAATGGCTCCGTTGTTGATCCACGTGGCGTAAGTGTAGCAAGCCACGAGGGTCTGTTGATGTCAGTGTGTCAGGTAAGAGCACATTCGTGGGTGTCCGAGGATGTGTGCGTCTCTAACTCAGCACATTCTAGGGCTCTTGTTTTTTTCAACATGATGAGGGTGGAGCAAGGCACACGAGTCAGCGAGGTCAGCAAGGTTCAGTTGTTAAGCAAAGTGTTAAGCACATTTGTTATGCATTAGAGGCTGAGCAACTAAATATTATAGGGTTTGAAGGTGAGGGCGTTTTAATTGTTTAGCTTGATAATTAGATCATGTTCATCAGTTCATACAATTATATTACAACCACAATTAAATTGTAATATAATAACTGCTTAATTATATGAGTGAATAATTCCATCAGTTAAATTGCACAGCACGCTGGATGGTCCTTCAATTTACCCACGTGATGCTGGAGCAGCCGTCTAGCGAGAAAGGAACGTGGCGTGTTGTGTACATGTGTGCAAACTCAAGTTGCTGAGCTACAACGCGTGTGATTCCAAGGTGCCGAGCTGCAATGTGTGTGAATTCAGGACGACAAGCTGGCTGCATGCCTCACTGCAGACGTGAGTTGAGAAGAAGCACGCACCTCAATCTGGGGACGCATCATGGGAGAGGCGTCCACCACCAAACTCTTCATGAGCCCCATCTTCATCAGCCACCTGCATAAGCCATTTGCATTGGTGGCATCAAACACAGCACACACTTGCGGTCAAGCACGAGCGTTGCTCTGCAGTCAAGCACGAGCGACGCACTGCAGTCCATCACAAGCGATGCACTACATCCTACCACACGAGCGATGCACTGCAGCCTACCACACGAGCGATGCACTGCAGCCTACTACACAAACGATGCACTGCAACCCTGGTTCAGCTGGGCGGCGCCACCCACATAAGCCTGCTGCCAACACGCATTCGACACTACAGTCACAGCACATCGCCAACGACACACTGCAGTCACCGCAGTCACACACACACACACACACACAAAGACACACACAGACATGCACAAGCACACACACACACTGCACTGCACCGCCACTATGAGCTGTATATGCTACGGCTGAAACCATACCGCCAACAGCAGACTGCCACCAACATACTACAAGTAGCCACAAGCATGTGATGGCCAGCCTACCAACCACATGCTTCTTGCCCAAGCAACAGAGTCTTTTACACCTGCACTTGCAGTCATGTGCGCCTCACGGCTCGTCCCACGTTCCATTGTCCTGAACTCCACCGTGCCAGTCCCAGTTGGGTGCAAATGCCAGACCATACACACACACACACGCTCATGCAAAAGTGACTCCGCGTTCCCCTCCACATGGTCCCTCTCCTCCACATGGCCTACTCCTGCAAACACCCACCCACCCACAAACTCACACCCACACCCACAAACACATCAACACTTACACCCATACCCACACCGACACCCATAACGACACCCACACACCCACAAACACTCACGCAGGTGACTTTGCGTCCCCCTCCACAAGGTCCCTCTCCACTCCCTGAAGGCCCTCACTGTTGCGTGACCTGTCATGGCCGGCACGGTCCTTGCGAGACTGCGTGAACTCGGTGCGGCCTCCCACCCAGTTGAGCTTGCTGCATGAGTGAGGCGTACACGCAGAATCACTGGTGAGTGGTATGAGTGTAATTGAAAGCTGGTTCCGTCCACCAGGACTTGCCTCTACGACACACACACACATATGCATAAATATGTATATAAACACACACACCTAGGCCCACCGCCACGACGCTCTTTCTCGGGGGGTGCATCCTCAGCAGGGGATGGAGAGCGCTCCCTCACATGCCCACCCTCCTCCATCTTGCTGGCCTCCACTTTGGTGTCACCGGTGTTGTCCCAGACACAGGTCACATCGAGGCTGTGGTCTGGTCCCAGGGCCTGCGCACACGACACGGTCATGCTCTGGATAGGCAACAGATTAAGTCTCCTTTGCAATTTTTCCCTAAACACAGGTCACGTCCAGGCTGTGGTCTGGTCCCAGGGCCTGCGCACACGACACGGTCATGTTCTGGTTAGGCAACAGATCATGAGCATCGTGCTTTGAGTGCAACTTGTTTCAGACGCAGGTCAAAATGAGGCGGGTCTGTACGATAAGTTGAATGAAATATTAGAAAGGAATTTAGAAACGGCATTTATGAACGGAGTAGGAGGAACTTAGAATTGTGGTAAATAGACCTCAACAACACCACTTTACGGGATCTCCTAAGCAAGTTTGCGCAGCCAAACAATAGGTTGTGGCTAACGTAAAGAAACTTCCAAAGTGTAAGTTAAAAGAGAGTGGAGTATGCCAGAGTTTTGTATTAGTCGGGGAGCCACCATTCAAGCTGCGCAAGTCATAACTAACTGCCAGAGGAAAACGCTCAGAGAAACCACACAAATAGCAAAAATGTTGCCCGTCACAGCTCTCAACCACACACACACACACACACACACACACACTCTCTCACTCACTCACTCACCTTAAAGCTGCGATTGTCTCCTCCTTCCCAGTTTGCGTCGCCTCCGTCATTGAGTTGCACCACCTGTGTGTCCAAAGGTCGTGGTGATTCTTAAGCAACTTACAGTGGTAATGCGATTTATAACCAAATGAGGGTGCCAAGGGCAAAGAATTAAACTAGCCCTCACACTGGCAAGAGAGCCCCAGTCTGCTCACAAGAACAGCAGGGGCAGCAGCAGTGAGTAAAGTCAGTGCTTGCAGCATGTGTCGGCAGCAGAAGGAGCAGCAGCAGTAATTGAAGTTAGCGCTTGCAGCGTATGTTGGCAGCAGAAGGAGCAACAGCGGTTAATACTCAGTGTGTGATGGCAGCAGCAAGAGCAACAGCGGTCTTATTGTGTGTGTGTGTGCAGTGTGTGATGGCAGCAGCGGGAGTTTACGGAAGGTGAATGCTGCGAGAAAGGAAATGCACCAGGGTGCCGGGGTGAAACCCGAGGGAAAGGTAGCCATTATCATAGTGGAAAGCTGTGATTTCTGGTCACTTCATAATCTCAAAAAGGATGCTGCAATTAGAGAGCCAGTTTCAGCCATGCCTTTGCTAACACCGGCGTGAAACCCGAGGGAAAGGTAGCCATCATTATGGTGGAAAGCTGCGATTTCTGGTCACTTCATAACCTCAAAAAGGATGCTGCAATTAGAGCCAGTTTCAGCCATGCCTTTCCAACACCCATGACTTCCATGCTCACAGGTCAGGGAACGATGGGCAATCCCGACAAAGTGAGGTCCTCTTGGACAACACACAGCATGAAAATTGACAGTGCTACTACTACATCCCTTTACTGCAAAACAGTTGGTGCGGAGTCTGCCCAATGTTGGCAGCACAGCAACTAACACCAATATCGGAGTGCCTGGTACTGTCGTCTTGGAAACCAAAGTGCAGCCCCTTTAGAAGGGTGGGGAAGGAGAGTGTGTACTGATGCTGACATCGAGCTAAGGATTTGCCTCTACGGGAAGGAAGAAGAACTGGCGCTGCTCACCTTAAACTCAATGTCCTGTCCCACAGGCACGTCAAAGGTCTTGCGCCATACGTGGCCCTCTGACCATTTCAGCTTCTTGGCCTTCTTGACATCCCACTTGCCCCAAATGTTGCCCACTACATAGACATTTTCTCCCGGGCTGGTCTGCAAAGGAGGGGAGAGAAGCTCGTGCTGAGGTCTTATACAGAGGCAGATATGTACATGTATTTACGTGCTTTTTGGTGTGTGTGTGTGTGTGTATGTGTGTGTGTGTGTGTGTGTGCATGCATGCATGCATGCTTGTGTGTGTGTGTGTGTATGTGTGTGTGTGTGCATGCGTGCGTGCTTTTGTGTGTGTGTGTGTGTGTGTGTGCTTGTGTGTTTGCATGTGTATGTGTGCACAAACGTGCTTGCTTGTGCAGATAGCGGTTCACGCTTAAAATTTGTCGTTCCCGGATCTGTCTTCCAAAGGGCACTCCTGTGTTGCTCACTCACCTCCTTCTGGATCTTGACAGTGGCAGGCACAGTAGAAGCTCTGACCTGTTTGTGTATGTATATAAGTGCTCGTGAAGCCTGGCTGCAAGCGTAGGTGCTTAGGTGCGGTCTGCTGTTTTTGCAACTCAGAGCTGTGGAGGTCACTCAAAGCCTCAACAGGTATAACAAACAGCACACAAGAGATACGCACCTGCAGTGCCCTCCTACCCCCTTTGCTCAGGAACGTCCCGGAACTATTCAAGAAAACAGCGGCGCCTGAACTCCCCGATTTCAACGTGTTCATGTTTAATGCTTATTATTATTATTATTATCTGCGTCGATGCACAAGCAAAAAATCCTAGCGGCAGAAAAAACCAAGTATAATTATTAGATTGGCAAGTCGTATGTGCGTACGAGTAACCCGGGAAATCATCTATCTTCAGAAAAACAGAAGGCCTGGCAAGCTTAAAAGCGGCACGGGTGTCCCTGCCTCTTATCTTCCTCAATCAAGGACTGTTTCGTTCCCAAATAAGATGATGAGCACACCGTTGGATGAAGCAGCTTTCTAGCGTTAGTCCACATTACATTTTAAATGGGGCTGATAGATGCGTTTGCGAGGTGTGTACGTATATACACATGTACACGTACATGTGTGTGTGATGATACTAGTGGAACATGGTCTCTCACTTGCACATTCCAACCCCCCCCCTCATAATTGTCGCCAGCAAAGCAAGGCAGATAGGGGAAAGAATGGTTCAGCCTCCCAGCGTTCTTAACTCTTAAATAAATCTAGGTGACAGAAAGTCGTGTATTTCTCTCTTCATCTTCTTCCGCTGTTCCTGGGCTGGCACTGTCCTTGACTATCCGCTGCTGCTAGATGCTGAAATGCCTGTCCCTGCAAGCGTGCTGTGGAATGATGATCTGTGTGAGGATGATGGTTAATGTGAGGATCTGCTGTGAATGACGAATTTGTGTGCACGGTGGTCCAGTAGTCTTCAACAACGTGAGGGACATCCTTTTTGATGTTTTGCGCCGGCTCTTTGCCTTTTGTAGCGGCCTCCCACAAAGGGTATCCTTACCACTTAACCAAGTACTCCTTTGTTTCTTTGTGGGATCTTGCAGTTTTAGGCTCGTGGCCCATGATGCAGTTCAAAGTAGACCGCTTTAAATTTGCCGCCTGCTCTCTCTTTGAAAGCAAAACAGATTCAGTGCATGCTGGCTGTAAAAGGCTGACGTGAAAAACAGGGTGGAACCAATACGGAACCACCTAAATCCTGAGCATATCTTTAATCGGCCGTGCGGTTGACACGTTCTGTTTGAGGGTGATGAGATGTGGACATATTGAGGATGGTGCCAAGGCGTTTGCATAAAGCTTTTCAAGAGTTTGATGTGAAGCGGGTGTCTGACACTTTATGGCTTGGACAGTCCAAAATGCCTCTGAAAATGTTGTCAAAGAACAGTCGTTTTGCATAACCAACTGCGTCTATGCTTGCTGTAGGAAACAAAAGAATCCGCTTTGAAAGGCGGTCGACGAAAGTAGTTATGGTACCACAACCAAGGGGCGTACGTTTTGGGCAGCCCTGTGACCAGATCGTGGCTGACTTGCTCCAGCAGTGGTCAGGTAATGTAGGGGCAAGTGTTGGAGCAGGCCTACAGGTCTCTAATTTGTAGATTTGTTTTTGAGCCACTGCATGCAGGTGTGCACGTACTATTCATGCACCGTGTGGAACATTTTGGGACATTAGATTAGGTGGTGCAGGCTTTCATGCGTCTTGTGTACATTGAGGTATCCAGCCACCACTGGGTGAATATGAGCCTCTTTGGGTGCGAGCCTGGCCTTCAGGAAGCAAGAACTCAAAGCGTGGCTGAGTTCCTGAGTCACATGTGTACCATACGAGACCATCTTGTTTGGTAAAATTTGGTTACCCTTCTCCTGTGTTAGCGATCAGACATTATCCTGTGTTAGCGATCAGACATTATCCTGTGTTAACGATCAGACATTATCAACTTCCCTATGCTGTACCGGGGCGCTTGTCAAAAAAGGGACGTTTTTAACTTCGTACTATTGCACAGGCAGCCTTGTGCTTGAAATATAATTTTAGACTGCCTCCCCCTCATTCTTGGTATCCTCAGTGTGACAGTCCATGTTTCTTATGTGCCCAAAACGCACAGATGATCCCCCCTCTTTAATTTATTGCGGTCGATTGGTCCTGGCACATGCTTGATTGTTTAATGATTTTATTCAGTGCTGCAATTAACAAACAGCGTTGTGCCTTTTTTCCTTTCCAGGTTTTATTTTTGTAAGTGCTACTCTTCTGGTGCTACAATAACAACTATCACATAAATAGGTGCGCAAAACACATTCCCTTACAGACGCCCAAAACATGCCAAGGACACAGAACGTGCCCGGGACGGCGCCCCTGGGCAAAGACGGTGCCCAAAATTGGGTAAGGATTTGATCAAGCCACTCACTGAGATTTAAGTTCTGGCAGGGTTCTGGCAACGTCGGATGGAATCACAAGTGTGCATAACTTAATAACTCACTGCCAGAACTCGCGATTCAAACTTTCTGTGTAGTTGAGGCAAATGAGAAAAATATGAAATACCATAAGTGGCTGCCCAGGGCTGCCGATGAATTAAAAATTAGTGAATGTCCATGGCGGGTATTTTGGAGCAAGTGTCGCAATAAATCGGACAATTCTTGTTGACACTTGTACCAAGGAAGCAGCGCATCACATCAGTGTACTGATGCTCCAAGCCTTTGAAAAGCCCTCCCAGCCTCCAAAAAAAGATGTGCATGCGTTCCACTAAAATACAACCTGCGCATTGAGTTAGCAAACACCTGCTGCTTCCACGGAAGTCGACCTCCCCCCCTGCAGTGCACTCCGTGGCGTATGTGCTCCTATGCCCCCTCACATTAACAACACACTGCCAAGCACACGTACCCATCTACCGCTCACACTTACAAGTACAGAACAAGCACACCCTATTTTTTCTCGCCTAAATCGATGCCGGCAAGCCACTGGTGTTACCACTAGTAACCTGGCCATTTGTAGGCTTCCCTCTATCTCCGTCCCCCCTCCCTGCTCCATCCGCAGTGCTTGATGGATGCACTTCATCATCCTCATCCATACTACTCATGGGCGTTGTGGTGTTTGAGGCTGAGCCATGCAGCTCCTCTTCCTCCATCGAGCCCAGCACGCCGATACTCTCGTGCACCTAAGAACGTGGGTCAAAATGATGAGGAAAATGACTAAGAGCATGGGTCAAAACGATGAGGATCATGATCAAGAGGAACATGGGTCGTAACGATGAGGATCATGATCAAGAAGAACATGGGACAAAGCGATTAGAATAATGAATCATGATATAGAAGAATATTGGCCAGAACAATTAGGATCATGATCAAGAGGAACATGGGTCGTAACGATAAGGATCATGATCAAGAAGAACATGGGCCATAACGATGAGGATCATAATCAAGAGGAACATGGGTCGTAATGATGAGGATCATGATCAAGAAGAACATGGGCCATAACGACGCGGCCAGATTAGGAAGAGTCGAAGCCACCTTTGAGGGGCATTACAGCCAACAAGCGAAATATAGAGTGCTTACCGAAGAGGTGTGGCCGTAGTTTGCAAATTTGGACAGGACCTTGACCGAGCTGAGCCAGCCCTTGGCCATCGTGAAGTAGAAGACGAACATAACGGGCAGGATGGAGCCAATGGCGCCCCCAGTAGCGAGGAGAAGCAGCTGCAAGACACGCGTTTGTTATTGCATGTGCTCTCACGGGTGCTTACATGTGTGAAGTAGAAGGCAAATATAACGGGCAGGATGGAGCCGATGGCACCCCAGTGCGAGGAGGAGCAGCTGCAAGATTGCGTACTCATGTTTTAGGGGGTGTGTATGTGCGAACTTGTGTTTTAAGTGTGTAACAAAAAAGCCGCATGGCAGGAGCCTGTAAGTATTATAATTTTTTGACGTCACGTGTCGATTGAAATATAATTTGCATATTCGGAATTCTGACGTCGAGAGCTATCAACTGGTATATAAGTGAATCGATTCTGAGGGGGTCAAAAGGAGGGGGGGTCCAGGGGGGGTGGGGAATTTTTGGGGTGTCTCCAGATTATTACTAGGCCACTTTCACGAAATATGTAATATATCCTTTAAGCCCGTTTGATTGGCACCCTTGATGGGTATTTGATTAAAGGGGGGGGTCTGGGTGCCTGGTCATAGAAATGCATGGAATGCCCCCAAGCAGGCTGCGGGGGTGTGTTCAGGCAAACTACCAACAATAATTCCAAACTCGCAGGTTTCACGTATTGCATTACGCAATAGTTACATATATGAAGTAAAAAAGTGCTTCGGCAAAGGTTTTGGCTGGATTTGTGCACTAAACAGGTGGTCAGTGCAAGAGCGTGCGCACATCAGTTTTTGCCCTAAAACTCTTCAGGTATTAATTTACTTGACAAGATAACTGAGCAGGCAGATAGCTTACATTCTGAGCAGGTTAACACCCTTTTTATATGTGTGGGGGGTCAGGAAGGGGGGTTGGGGGGGGGGGGGCATTTTGGGCCGGAGGCACAAAATTTACACGTGACTGTCAAAGAAAACAATAACAGGCCCCTGCACATGGCATAACACTTGAGCACCCCAGCAACAGCAAAAGCAGCTGCAGGCATGAACTGTTTGTGGTTACAAATAGAAGGCACCGTTTGGAATGCTTGACCACGAGCAGGCGTTGCGAATGCATGAACAATTGATGGCAAGCATCCCGTCATGCACACACAACACAAACACACATATACTTTGGGTTGGTATAAGTATATATAAGTTGTATATATACGTACCGTATTATCGGATGTATAAATAATTTTCTCTGTATCTGTATTCGTATAACCATATAAGAATTTTAGCCGGCGTATAGCGTATATATACGGTCTGAATGAGTGGTCAAAGCGACCTTCCACTGGCCTTCGAGACCACAAATTCAAAGCCCCTGTATTTTAACAGTTGTTTTATGTTATAGCCGTGCCTTAATGGAAGGGAATCCCTCACATGGTTAAACAGCAGCCAGTGGTTCGACAGCAAGGGGCTCGGCAGCAGATACAGAAGCACCAGAGATTCAGCAGGGTTGCCTGAAGGGCATGCAAGCCAACCCCACAGAAGGCGGAGATGATGCAGGAACAGAAACAGCACGCTCTCACTTACGCACATGTGCATGCATGCACCCCCGCACACGCGCACACATACGTGCACGCATACCTAAGTGCACAGATGCACACGCAAACACACAAGGGTACATGCACGCACAAACGAATGCACACACGTACGTGCACGCTCACGCACACATACACGCAATGCATGTACGAACCTCAGCACACACACAAATGCATACACGC
>Ga0307963_1001304_pt1:0-5000 | contig 18955 bp, 28 predicted proteins | sample OrgLakmetagen594_FD_201829 | JGI IMG/M metagenome (GOLD analysis project Ga0307963, IMG submission 201829) | Saline water microbial communities from Organic Lake, Antarctica - #594 | ecosystem: Environmental > Aquatic > Non-marine Saline and Alkaline > Saline | place: Antarctica: Organic... | reverse complement strand
GTCACCACTGCAGCAGCTATCTCTGCCGCATGGCTCGCAAATCCAAACTGGTATGCGATGCAAGTGGCAAAAAACGCAACACCACCCCACAGCAAAATGGAGGGGGTGGCGGAGGCCACGCCTGCCCAGCCCAGCTTGTCAAACATAGCGGGCGTGGCAATCATGAGCAGGCCGGTGACCAGGCCCTGCCACATGGACACGTCTCCTGTGTGAGCGCATGTGTGTGTGCGTGTGTGTGTGTGTGTGTGTGTGTGTGTGAGCAGGTGTGTGTGTATGTGTGTGTGTGTGTGTGTGTGTGTGTGAGAGTGGCAATCATGAGCAGGCTGGTGACGAGGCCCTGCCACATGGACACGTCTCCTGTGTGGGCGCATGTGTGTGTGTGCGTGTGTGTGTGTGTGTTTGTGTGTGAGAGTGGCAATCATGAGCAGGCCGGTGACGAGGCCTTGCCGCATGGACACGTCTCCTGTGTGTTTGTGTGTGTGCGGGTGTGTGTGATTGTGTTGCATGTACAAATGTGTGCTTGTGCTTGTGCGTGTTCATGCACATGTGCTTGAGCATTTGTGAGTGTGCAACTGTGCGTGTGTGTGTGTGTGTGTGTGGATTTGTGTGCGCATCTGTTTCTGACTGTGCTGACCTACCCATGAACGACGTGAATTCCTTGGGCCCTGGGAACAAGAGCCCTATGTGGCTCTTCCAGGCAAACTCCATGAGGTTTGTGCACAGGCCCTGAAAATAACGAGGGGCTGAGATTGAGTGCTGTTGGGAATTGGGGTTGATATTGAGTGCTGTTGGGAGTTGGGGTTCTATGCATTGGAGATTTGTTGTGAGTGAGGGTGGGGTTGAACAAGGATGGTTTGGTTAGTAGATGTAGGAGTGGGTGGGGGTGACAGTTCAGGTTATAAGAGAGGTTGTGGGGCTGGAAACGGGTTGGAAAGCGTAGCTTTGGGTGGCAGGCCTATAAGTCCCAAGGGAGTGAGCACATCCTGAGAGAGTGAGCACATCCTGAGAGAGTGAGCACACCCTGAGAGGGTGAGCACATCCTGAGAGAATGAGCACATCCTAAGAGAGTGAGCACATCCTGAGAGGGTGAGCACATCCTGAGAGGGTGAGCACATCCTGAGAGAGTGAGCACATCCTAAGAGAGTGAGCACATCCTGAGAGAGTGAGCACACCCTGAGAGAGTGAGCACATCCTGAGAGAGTGAGCACACCCTGAGAGAGTGAGCACATCCTGAGAAAGTGAGCACACCCTGAGAAAGTGAGCACATCCTGAGAGTGAGCACACCCTGAGAGAGTGAGCACACCCTAGCCCTGCTTCCCAGGCCGCCAAGCTTTAAACAAAACCACTTCCTGAGCATGGGCCTTTTTGCGTGAGGTTACACGCAGCTCGCTTTCACTTCATCCTGGTCTTGAACCGCCTGCATCCGTGCTCAGCGGGAGCCTGACCCTCTTCTTGGGTCTAAGCTGCCTGACCTGAAATAGCCTGAGTTGGTGCCTAACTAGTTCTTCTGAACCTCATTTATAAATCGATTCCTGAGCCTGAGGCGTCACATCCTATGTGTTTAGTCTCAGGCCTGAGTGAGCTGCCAGATTGAACAGGATTGTGAATGGAGCCTTCATTTCCAGACTCCTTCACAATCGCATGAAATGGAGCAGCTCAGGCCTGAGGCTCCAGAATGCCTGTACAGGGTTTCAGGTTCAGAACATCAAAAAGGGTGTGACAGTGTGCCAGTTTTATTTTTAAGCATGCGCCTCTCATTGAAACCCCAAAAAGGGGTGCGGCAAAGGATCAGCCTGAGATTTCAGATCCAAGATTCCCAAAGGGGAGTGGCAGTGCGTGCATTTGTTTGTAAAGCATGCGTGTTTCCTTGCATCCCCAAAAGGGGTGTGACCGTGTGTGGGTTTTCTTTTGAAGCATGCGTGTCTACTTGCATGTGTGCGTCACATTTGTGTGTTTGCAGATGAATGAGAGGGCCGGGCTCTGCGATGGGTGATGGGCACCGTACTGCAAGATGACGGCAATGAGGTGTTATAAGTAGGGTTGGCCAAAACCGTATATACACACCATATATGACCGTACATTTGGTGATTTCCCTGCCAAACATTACCATACAAACACCGTATATGGTTCTGGCCAACTGTGACAGTAATAACAAATGAAGTATAGCAATGGTACACACGAGGATGTGAGTGGGGTTTCACACGCTCCCACAAGTGAGTGCGTGTGATTGTGAATGTCTGCAAATGGGTGCGTCTGTGCGTGTGTGTGTGCCTGTGTGACGGTGTTATTATGAAAAGGATGGAGAAACTGTGTGTGAGTGCGTGTGCCTTTGTGAGTGGGTGACAGTGTTATTATGAGAAGGAGAAATAGTGTGTGTGTGTGCCTTTGTGAGTGGGTGACGGTGTTGTTATGAGAAGGAAGGAGAAACTGTGTGTGTGAGTGTGTGTGTGTGTGTCTTTGTGAGTGTATTTTTGTCAGTGGGTGACGGTGTCTATATGGAAAATAATGAGAGAGAACAAGAGTCCAAACACCACGCAGGCAATAAGAAACAGAGGTCTGACGATTGAGGTAGGTCGGGAAAAACTGTGTATGGGCTAAACGTCTAGAATGCTGCAACATTTTGGTTTGTGGCTGGCTTTTTTGTGGGCATCTTCTTTTTCATCTGCAGCCCTGACTGTTGAAACGTTGAAACAGACAGGTTGACGGATGTATTGCTTGCACATGCTTCCCAACACTCTTGCACTCTGCCTCTCATCCTAAAAACTAGATGCACACAACAAGCAACCACACATCACACACACGCACGTACACGCGCACACATATACATACATATGTACGCACACTCACGCACGCACACACACACATGCGCACACACACGCGCGCACACGCACACGCACACGCGCACACACACACACGCACACACACCTGGGCCAGTGACATGACTGTCAAGCAGCGGATAGGAGTGGACCCTGCCAGCACCGAAAAGATCTCCCACACGCTGGCTTTTGGCTTCTTCTCTTTCTTCTCTTTCTTGCCCTTTTTCTATCACAGTAAGAGCGTGTGTGCATGTGTGTACGCGCGTGAGCATGTGTGTGTGCGTGTGTGTGCACGCAAGTGTGTGCACGTGCTGTGTGTGTGTGTGTGCACGTGTGTATAGCGTGCTGTGTGTGCTGTGCGTGAGTGTGCATATACACGCGTGCGAAAGTAAGCCTGCTCCTTGTCTGCGCCTACCTCGCTGGCACCGCCTGCATCATTGTTTGAAGCCCCATCAGATTGTGGGCTCCTGTTGCTGCTGCTACTGCTGCTACTGCTGCTGCTGCTGCTGCTGCTGCTGCCAGTGCTGCTGGCCGTTGAATTGGAGGCCAGCCTGTCTTGCTGCTGCACCTGCTGTAGGGCGGGCGTGCGTGTGTGTGGAGGGTGTGCGTGCATGTGGAGTGTGTGTGTGCTTGTGTAGGGTGTGCGAAGAGTGTGCATGGAAAGTGTGTGTGTGTGCTTTTGGAGAGACTGCGCATATGTGTGGGGAGGGGGAACAGCTGTTGGGGGCGTGAAGTCAGACGTGAAGTGCAGCTAGCGTACAGTATGTGTTTGTATGTGCATGTGTGTGTGTGTGCGTGTGTGTGTCTAATGCGTGCGGCACGGCAAGTCGAGAGGCCTACCCTGGTAATGCAGCTGCTCAAGTACAGAAAGTGAAATAATGTGTAGTTTTTATAGGTGTTACTAATTTCAGTGGCATACGCCTTGGCCTCCTCCCTCCTATGCTGAGACACACACACACACATACACACTCACACACACACCCCACACACACCACACATGCACGCACACAATGTACATGCCCATTCCTGTTTCCTACCCGTGCAGTGTCCTCCTCTTCCTCCTCAGAGCCCGAGGAATCACTTGCAAGAGCTGCTTGGAGCTGTGAATACAAGTGGTGTGTCGAAAGGGTTGAGTATCACTGAATTTGTGTGCGTGCAAGCGTGTTGTTTGCGATAGCCATAATTGAAGCTGTGGGTGGGAGTGATGGGGGAAAAGTTGAGATGGATGAAGCTGGTGAAACGAATAGCCACCAGAGCACTGCCCCTTGTCCCGCAATGGTGACCGCCTTGAATCGGACGTATTCTAGGCAGTGTTGTGCACCTGACGCTTGACGGCGTCAATGCTAAATGACGCTGACGGCGTAATTTATGTCAAATTGACGGTGAAAATAGTAAATTACGCCGTCAATCGTCGGAGTTTAGTGACGGTAACGCCGTTATTTACGATCGTTTTTTACGGTGCCATTTTCGAATGACGCCGTATGTGCACAACAGTGATTCTAGGACTTTAGGTACTTCTGGATCCGCGCATCCTTTGCGTACAAAGAGGATATTGGAGAGGTTGCCATGAGGGAGGCTGTGCGTGTCAGCCACAGTAAGCCATGGTAAGAGGTAAGCGGGACGTGGTCGTTGAGGCCGTGAGCACGAGCCATAGGGAGAGGGTCACGATCATTGAAGCTGTGCAAGCCATAGTAAGATGGTCAAGATCACATCTAAGCTGTGCAAGCTAAACTAAGAGGTTCAAGACCACATCTTTGTCGTGCAAGCCAAACTAAGAGGGTCAAGACCACATCTATGCCGTGCAAGCCATACTAAGAGGGTCAAGACCACATCTATGCCGTGCAAGCCATAGTAAGAGGGTCAAGATCACATCTAAGCTGCACAAGCAACAGTAAGAGGGTTAAGCTTATGGGGTTACGACTCAGCTCGGCCAGCAGCTCCTCTTGGTGCATGAAGTACACAAACGCAAGAGCATACCAACTTTTGGTGTACGATATAATTGCAAGAGCATGACCCAATCCTACGCCCCCCCCCCACAAGTAAGTACTTGATGCATGAACACCAACGCAAGAGGTTGACCCAACTCTACACCCCACGCAATAAGGTACTTCTTTGGGTGTACGATGATCACAAGCGCAAAATTTCAACACCTTCCTCCACGCACTAAGGTACTTCTTTGGGTGT
>Ga0307963_1001299_pt1 | contig 19005 bp, 21 predicted proteins | sample OrgLakmetagen594_FD_201829 | JGI IMG/M metagenome (GOLD analysis project Ga0307963, IMG submission 201829) | Saline water microbial communities from Organic Lake, Antarctica - #594 | ecosystem: Environmental > Aquatic > Non-marine Saline and Alkaline > Saline | place: Antarctica: Organic Lake... | reverse complement strand
CCCTTTTTGTTTGGGGGGGGGCACTGGAAGGGGGGTTTGGTGGGGGGGGGTCCCTCAGGGATGTCCACCCCAAAAAGTAAACGTGTCGTCCAAAAAAAAACAGCCTCCTTATAACACTCACATTTTTGTGCGTTTGCGTGCCTGTTTATTGAGCATTACAGTGCAGATAGTGCAATCAGTTACGAGTGCTTTCCTCCAGCTTTTATGAGGGTAGGGCGCGCTGGCGGCAGCAGCAATTTAGACTCAAAATAGCGACAGACGATGCAGCAGCCTCAAATAAGGTAACGTCGTAACGTCCCATAGTCGGTATGTGTGTGTATGTGTGTGTGCAAGTGTATGCGTGCATGTTTGTGTGCGTGTGTGTATGTGTTTGTGAGTGTGCATGTGTGTTCACGTATATAAAATTTGTGTAACCTTGGTTCCTCAATGAACCTCACAAGCACGCACCAGAGTCCCATTGCTCCGGTTTGCATGAATGTCAGCCCTTCCCAGCCCTGAAGCATACATTTTGCAATGTATCTGGACAAAGATAAGGATCACTCGCTCTTTGAACGCACCTGGTCATTTGGTTGAGGTTGGTGTCCCACAGCTGCCATGGCTGCATCTCTCCCTTTCAACCCTTCCCAGCCTTGGAGCGGGTACGCGCAATCTGGTCAAATTATGAATCAATCGCTTTTTGAACGCACCTGGTCTTTGGGTTGAGGGTGGTGTCCCACAGCTGCTCTGGCTGCATCTCTCCCAATCCCTTGAAGCGCTGAATGCTGTATGAGCCGGGTGCCATGCTGGAGGTCGTCTGCAGGGCATGGTGTACGAATGGTGTATGAGCCGGGTGCCATGCCAATGGATGGTGTATGAATGGTGTATGAGCCGGGTGCCATACCAATGAATGGTGTATGAATGGTGTATGAATGGTGTATGAGCTGGGTGCTATGCCAATGAATGGTTCCATACCAATGAATGGTGCCATACCAATGAATGGTGCCATTCCAATGAATGGTGCCATACCAATGAATGGTGCCATTCCAATGAATGGTGCCATACCAATGAATGGTGCCATTCCAATGAATGGTGCCATACCAATGAATGGTGCCATACCAATGAATGGTGTAATAATGGTGTATGAATGGTGTATGAGCCGGGTGCCATGCTGGAGGTCGTCTGCAGGGCAGTAGGGGGATGTACGGTGCATTATGGAATTGCCGACACACACGCACACACGCACACACACAAACACACACACAAACACACACACACACACACACACACACACACACACACACACACACACACACACACACACACACACATGGTAATAAAATGATATGGGTGGCCTTGCAAGACTTAGGGTGGTAGCCTGTAGACAAAGCGAGATGAAGGTGTGACAAAAAGTAGGAGGCAGTCTAAAAAGCAAAGTAATGTATGCCCACGTGTCAACAATGTGTAGGGTCGGCCAGAATCATACATATATAGAGGGCTGGCCAGAACCATACATTGATAGGTACGGTGTATACACGGTATTTTGGCAGGGAATTCATCATGCATACGGTCATATACGGTGTGTATACACGGTTGTGGCCAACCCTATATATGCGGTGCATACACGGTAATTTTGGCAGGGAAATCACCTAATACACGGTCTGGCCATTTACATTATACATACGGCCCTGGCCAACCCTAACGATGTGTTGTGAGGCCCCTGTTTCTGTGCCTGGTGCTCTTGCTTGTTTGAGGCTGGTACTCCAGTCTCTTTGTGACTTCTTTTCTCCTTCTGGTGCTCTGTTAGACCTCTCTGACAGGGCCTGTTTTGTCTGCTAGTAAAGGAGTATCATGATACTCGGTACCAAAGTGGCTTTCTTTTTCTTAGTGAGTGTGGGGAGTGGTTTTCACTGCCTGTGTAGGTTTTCTTTTTATTTTCATTCTGTGAGGTCCCTCAATAAGACAGTGCAAGCCTCAAGCACTCTTGACCAGGCGACGTAACGAGAGATACATTGCCACAACCTTAGACCCCTGGCCTCAAATTCACACAGGCGCCACATGAGGGCAGTAAAAACTGTTCAAGCACAATGTGTGTGTATGCGTGTGTGTACGTGTGTGTGTGCGTGCGTGTGTGTGTGTGTGCGTGCATGCGTGTGTGTGTGTGCGTGTGTGTGCGTGCGTGCGTGTGTGTACGTGTGTGTACGTGTGTGTGTGCGTGCGTGCGTGTGTGTGTGTGTGTGCTTATGTGTGTGTGTGTGAATGTGAGTGCGCTGTGCGTGTATGCTCCCCGCGCACCTTGGCCAGGTCGTCTTCATTGAAGCACCAGGTAAGCTTGTTGCGGCTGCTCTCCACTTTGTACAAAGGTGGCACGGCAACAAAAATGTGGCCCTTCTCAAACAGCTCCCGGCAGTATCTGCATTTGCAAACAATTAGACACGAAATTGCAAACAATTAAACGCAAAAAAGCAAACAATTAGACACACAACTGCAAACAATTAGACGCAAAAACGCAAACAATTAGACGCAGAAATGCAAACAATTAGACACAAAACTGCAAACAATTAGACGCAAAAATGCAAACAATTAGACGCAGAACTGCAAACAATTAGACGCAGAAATGCAAACAATTCGACACAAAAATGCAAACAATTAGACGCAGAAATGCAAACAATTAGACGAAAAAATGCAACCATAAAACACACAAAAAATGCAAACAATTGGACACATGCAAAATGCAAACAATTAGACACAACAAACACAGGGGCAAAAAAAAAGTCAGTTGCATTCAGTCAGTCAGATGCCAATTGCACGCACAAATTATAGACGAACCAAATGGGACGGACAGGTGCATGCATGTCCACGTGGCCCCTCCCAAAAAGTTCTTGGAACTATGCACACATGGACACTCAGATACACGTGGCATGCACAGCTAATAGAGTAGGGTTGGCCAGAACCGTATATGCACCGTATATGACCTTATATTTGGTGGTTTCCCTGCCAAAAATACCGTATATACATTGTATATATTTGGTTCTGGCCAACCCTATAATAGAATAATAGCCAAACAATTGCCCATAAAACGGAATAATAGATGCAAAAGGGGAAGATGCATCAAAAAGTTAATGATAAGAGGCAAACACACACAAAGGGCACGTGAGGAGATGTAATAACATGTGCAAATTGTGCATCAAGGATTGAACGAAAACCTGCAAACACCCACAAAGCAAATTATAGATGCAGATTGTGCATGCATCAAGAAGTAAGTGAAAAGATACAAACAATGGGCACTTGAAGGAATGGAATAAAAGTGGATTGAAAGAAAAGACGCAAGCACCTACAATTCGAATAATAGATGAGAAATGTGCATGCATCAAAGAGTTAATGAAAAGATGCAAATAATATAATATGTGGATTTAATTAGGGTTGGCCAGAACCATGTATATACGGTGTGGTGTGTATACAATTTTCTTGGCAGTTTCATACATACACCGTATATGACCGTATATTTGGTAATTTTTCTGACCAAAATACCGCATATAAACCGTATATACATGGCCAACCCTATACATGCACCATTGACGACAGTTGATCCTGAGCTGATCCGTACAAAACTATTCAGGTGAAATACAATCACATTGGAGGCATAAAATTATATAGAGAGCGAAAATCACATAGCAACTGCAGCTCACGACAAAGCCGTTAGCCATACCTGAATAAAAAGGTAAGCAATAACGTCCGGATGTGGGCACCATCCACATCCGCATCTGTGAGCATGACCACTTTGTTATAGCGCAGCCCTGCCACACCCTCACCCTGTGTGTTTGCGTTTGCGTGTATATGTGTGCGTGTATGTGTGTGTGTGTATGTGTGTGTGTGTGTGTGTCTGTGTGTGTGTTGGGTGAGCATGAGCGTGTGTGTGTATGTGCATGCGTATGTGTGTGTGTGTGTGTGTGTGTGTGTGTGTGTGAGGGCATGCACATGTGTGTGTGTACGTGCGCATGAACATAAATACGCGTGTTGTGCGCCTGCGTCTGCGTGTGTGTGTGTGTGTGCGTGTGTGTGTGAGCGTGTGTGTGTGTGTGCGTGTGTGTGAGTGTGTGTGTATGTGTGTGTGAGGGCATGCACGTGTTTGTGGGCAAATTTCCTTGAGAATGTCTCTCCTCTTTCTCTGACGGAAACAGGTAGTTAGTCGCCTTGGCCTACACCTTGGCCTATAACCAGCACATGAGACCCTCACTCACAGCAGCATGTCGTTCAAGGGCAGTGTGTACCTTGTTGCCAGAAATGCCTTGAATTTCATTCACTTTGTATGCGCCCAACGCAGATTGGAAGCACCCTATCGTTCATGGGGGCGCACTTCCAAATGCACAGCATGGTTTTGATGTATGCATGCGCCTGACGCAAATTGGGTGGGCCAGAACTATATATTTATACGTATATACGGTGTACACACGGTATTTTTAGCAGGGAAATCACCATACATACGGTCATATACGGTGTGAATATACGGTCCTGGCCAACCCTACAAAAGCACCTTATTAATTTATAGGGGCGCACCTCCAATTACACTGTATGGTTTTAATGTGCGTGATCCCCATACTTTTGCCCGTTGATAAAATTCTGGTTTGTGACCCTTAACGACGAATACTCATGGTATTCTGGGCTTCCAGGCTTGAAGCCTAAAATACAATTTCACATGTGTTCCTTACGCTTTAAGCAAGGAAATGAAGCTTTTTAGCTCTTACCAAATGTGACATCACAGAGGGCTCACACACACACACACAATTACACACACAAACACACACACACATCTTATGCACGGAAATGAAGCTTTTTAGCTCCCACCAATCGTGACATCACAGAGGGCTCACACACACACACACACACAATCACACACACACACATTTTATGCACGGAAATGAAGCTTGTTAGCTCCCACCAATCGTGACATCACAGAGTGCTTACACACACACAATTACACACACACACACACACACACACACACACACACACACACACACACACACACACACACACACAAGGCATCTGAAAGAACTACAGGCTTTCAGGCTTACCCCTTCACACACCAATCCCAACGCACCTTGGCACCCAGGCCCAGGGCCACAATGAGGTTTGCGATCTCGTTGTTTTTCAGGATGACCGAGTCGTCTTTGCGCTCCACGTTCAGGATCTTTCCGCGCAAGGGCAGCACCGCCTGATTCAAACGTGACAACATTTTTATGTCGTTGAATTAATTATGACATAAGTACGTTAATATTTTTCAGGATGACCGAGTCGTCTTTGCGCTCCACGTTCAGGATCTTTCCGCGCAGGGGCAGCACCGCCTGATTCAAACGTGACAACGGCATTTTTATGTGGTTGAATTGCTTACGTTGAGGTTTCCCTCGTTATACATTATGTTGAGGTTTGTGTCAAATATATTGAGGTTTACCTCATTCTCACAGGTTGAGAAAGCGGCGAGGGGCGTGTATTGACATATACCGTAGGTTCACGATCACTTCGGGACCACACATTTTAAAAATTAATTAAAATTTCGATTTTAGTTCGTGAGGGGGTCTGGGGATTAATTTTTGAGTTCGAATCCAGTTCGGGCAGGCCCTGTCAAGAATTAATTTGTGAATTCGAGACCCCACTGGCTGCTGCTGCTGCTGTGCAGGCTGATGGGCAGACTGCCCATTGGGGAGAACCACTGCTGAGTGCTTGCACAGGTGCTTCCCTCAATCAAAGAAGCAACCCTCTTACCCACTTGTCATCTTCACTAACTCTGTGTGGATGCCCCAAGGGAAGGGCCTGGAGGGCCTGTGAGAGGAGGAGGCTTGTTCTTGGAGCAGCATGCATGGACGCCCCACGGGCCTCTTCACAGCCGCGCCCCTTGCCTTTGCCTATGCCTCTGCCAGCTCCCTGAGCTGCCTCTCCCTCTGCAGCTTCTCATGGTCCCTCTGCTGAGCGGCCAGCCTCTCAGCTGGGGACAGGGGTTCGAAGAACGGGTCAGGGGTTCACAACCAGGGCACGCTGGGAGCTAATTCTGAAACCTCCCTGAAAACCACTTTAAAACAATTAATTTATCACTTCGAATTCAGTTCGGAGAGGGCCCCGAGAATTATTAAAAAATTTCGTTTTTATGCCAAATAATTATTTAATTTCCGAAGTTATCGTGAACCTACGGTATGTGGTACTTGAACGAGCATCCATCCCAGGTTGAATGGCTTTGTTATTCAAACTGAAGTTAAAGATAGGGGCAGCGACGTTTGGTTTGAACGTGACAACGACAGCAACGTGTGCTGGTTCAGGCAGAATTGACAGAAGTAGTTTGGGTAGAGTAGACGAACGTAAGAGGGACAGAGTGGACGGAAGTAGGAAGAGGAAAGCAGTAGTGAAAACAGTAAGTTTTCCCTCTCTTGTAAGCAAAGGCAGCATTTAAAACAGGAACTATATGTTGAAAGAGCAGCAAGGCAGTGCTGGCTAACGACTCTTTGAAAAGACACATCCAGAAGGAATGCTGTTATATGGCTGTGAAGCTTACAACAGGCAGCGCTGCCTGGCTGAATGTGTACAAGAGCAGCTGCAGGAAATAGATGTGTGCCGTTGCACTTTTTACGCAGAAAAACGGATAGAAAGAGAGGAGCGGGACGTGGACAAGTAAATGAACAGGGCTGGTCAGAACTGTATATATACGCTGTATATGACCGTATATTTGGTGATTCCCTGCCAAAAAGACCGTGTATACTCCGTATAATTATGGTTCTGGCCAACCCTATAAATGAACGTTGGGCCACTAGCATGCTTCTCATCAAAATTCGACATCTCAGTCGAAGCGCGTCGACCCCCCGCCTTCTTGAGCGTGACAATCACAGTAAATGATCCCACCCAACCGGAACCTGGCATGCTTAGCTCGCCAAACGTTCACTAAATCCTCGTGTTCTGATTAGGTGTTATATTAGTTCTCCATGGGTGTGTCACATATAGGAGGTGTTATACAGGAGGTGTTACACAGGAGGTGTTAAATGGGAGGCGTTATGGGAGGTGTTATACAGGAGGTGTTATATGGGAGGTATTACGTAGGAGGTTTAACGTAGGAGGTGTTATACAGGGTGTGTTACGTTGAAGGTTTTACATGGGAGGTGTTATATGCGAGGTGTTATACAGGAGGTGTTACGTAGAAGATGTCACATAGGAGGATTTATATGGGAGGTGGTATAAGGGAGGTGTTATACAGGAGGTGTTACGTAGGAGGTGTCACATAGGAGGATTTATATGGGAGGTGGTATAAGGGAGGTGTTATACAGGAGGTGTTACGTAGGAGGTGTCACATAGGAGGTGTTATATGGGAGGTGTTATACAGGAGGTGTTACGTAGGAGGTGTCATATGGGAGGAGTTATATGGGAGGTGGTATAAGGGAGGTGTTATACAGGGGGTGTTACGTTGGAGGTTTTACATGGGAGGTGTTATATGGGAGGTGTTATACAGGAGGTGTTACGTAGGAGGTGTCATATGGGAGGAATTGTATGGGAGGTGTTGCTTAGGTTTTACAGCAGCAGTAATTCCTCACTGTATGGACCTGTCCCTGGCCTGCTCTCAGCACTGCCGCGCGCATGCTCTCTCAAACCAAGAGGCATAAATGCATGCATGATCTCTCAAACCAGAGGCATAAATAAGTGCATGCTCTCTCAGATCAAGAGGCTCTCTCAGATCAAGCGGCTCTCACAAACCAAGAGGCATGCTTAAACGCATGCTCTCTCAAATTGAGAGGCATAAAAAGTAGGCATTCACAGCTGCCAAACACTGCCACTCGAGAGTTCCTTTGTATCAGGTGACTTACTATTACGCATTTTACAATACAACAAGTGCAGGGTTGGCCAGAACTGTATATGTACGCACCGCACATGACACCATATTTTTGGTGATTTCTCTGCCAAAAATATTGTACATACACCGTACATATATACACACCGTAGGGTACTTATATCACCGCGCTACGCAAACTTTTTTGACCCCCTCGCGGTGTGTCGGGAGCAATTTAAATATCTAAGTTACAAGGGCCTCGCGAAGCTCGCATTGTAATTATTTAATTATTTTTAAGCATGAACGGGAACAAGCCGGGAAAGCCTCCCAAGCCGCCCCTCAAGGCCCCCAAGGTGGGCAAACAGCTGGGAGGCTGGCCCTCTGTTGGGGAGGAAGGACCAAGAGGAAGGGCGTCTTCATTCCCTTCACATGTGCACGCACGCACACGTACCCGCATGCACACACACATACACACACACACACACCTACGTGAATGCACACAAGTACGCGCATGCATACACGTATGCGCGCGCGCGCACACACACACACACACACACATATACACACAAGTACACAACGCACGCACACACACACATACGTGCATACTCATGTGGCCAGAAGGCCCTCGCATAGGCTCGCATTGTGTTTATTAATTATGTGTTGCCCCCCTCGCATTGCTCACATTGGGGCTTCAAACCTGGGATTGGTTACAATACCCCACGGTATATATATAGGGTTCTAGCCAACCTTAATTAAGTGGTATACAAGTTAGTCGAGCCCACCTGTGCGAACCTGTCCCTGGCCTCCTTGGCATACAAATATACGGTCATATACGTTGTGTAAAAATACGGTTCTGGTCAACCCTACATACGCGTTAGTCAAGCCCACCTGTGTGAATCTGTCCCTGGCCTGCTCTAAGCACTGCCGCGCGCATGCTCTCTCAAACCAGGTGGCATACAAGTTAGTCATGTTTACCTGAGTGAACCTGTTACAAGTGAGTCATGCCCACCTGTTTTAACCTGTTACAAGCTAGTCATGCCCACCTGTGTGAACCTGTTACAAGTGAGTCATGCCCACCTGTGTGAACCTGTTACAAGTGAGTCATGCCCACCTGAGTGAACCTGTTACAAGTGAGTCATGCCCACCAGTTTGAACCTGTTCCAAGTGAGTCATGCCCACCTGTGTGAACCTGTCCCTGGCCTGCTTGGCACTGCCGCCAGCACTGTCTCCCTCCACCACAAAGATCTCCGTTTCTGCGTAGTTGTTGCCTGCACGGTATGCGATTGCACCAAAGACGGCTCGCTCATGCGCACATGTGACGGCTCACTCATGTGCACTCATGTGCACGTGTGTGATTGCACCAAAGACGGCTGTATGTGTTTGCACCAAAGACGGCTCGCTCATGCGCACGTGTGACGGCTCACTCATGTGCACTCATGCGCACGTGTGACGGCTCACTCATGTGCACTCATGTGCACGTGTGTGATTGCACCAAAGACGGCTGTGTGTGTTTGCACCAAAGACGGCTCGCTCATGCGCACGTGTGACGGCTCACTCATGTGCACTCATGTGCACGTGTGTGATTGCACCATGAGCGCCTGTGTGTGTTTGCACCAAAGACGGCTCGCTCATGTGTGAGCAAACACACAGTTGAGATGAATACAATGCAGTGTGATGTGGGAGCAAAATAAGTCAGTGATATGATGTGTGGGTTGGCCAGAGCTGTGTATATGCACCGTATATGACCGTATATTTGGTGATATTATCCCTAGTGATATCATCCTTAGTGATTTTATGTGTGGGTTGGCCATGTATATGGTGGTGTATACATTTAGGGCTAACCCTAATGATGTGCAATCACCTCACCTCTTCTAGCTCGCCTTTGAATACGTGACTTTCTAGCTTGCCTTTAACACGTGACTTTCTAGCTTGCCTTTGAACACGTGACTTTCTGGCTTGCCTTTGAATACGTGACTTTCAGAGAAATCCCTACCCAGCCTCGAATGCAAGTGTCTTTGTAAAAGTCTCTGTCCTCTGTGAGTGTTTCCTTATGGTGAGTGTTTCGTTATGGTGAGTGTTTCCTTATGGTGAATGTTTCCTTATGGTGCAAAGTAAACTTGCAGACAAAGAACAATGCAGGCAGCAAAACCACTCCCCACACATAGTTAAGAAATACTCCACTTTGGTCCCACATGCAGTGAGACTCCTTACACGTGATTAAAAAATGCTCCACTTTGGTCCCACATGCGGTGAGACTCCCCCACGGAACGTGTATTACAGCAAGACCAATGTAAGGCCCCATTTTTGAGCCACACGCTTTGAGGTCACGTTTTGAGCTCACACGTTTTGAGGTCACGTTTTGAGCTCACACGTTTTGAGCTCACGCGCAACGACCAGCCACGTCAAAGATGCAGACCGTGTTAGCTTCCTAAGCTAAGTACAGCCCAAATACCATTATGGATTTGGGCAAAAGTGTTTGTGTGTGCGTGTGTGCGTGTGTGCGTGTGTGTGTGTATGTGTCTATGTGTGTGTGTGTGTGTGTGTGTGCGCGTGTATGTGTGAGTGTGTGTGTGTGGTTGAGCAATCCTATGCCTGCTTCGGATCCTTTTGAACCAGAATGTTGCGATACAAAGAGCCGCACTCTTTTAAAAGAAGCCCTGTCTCTTTCATTAGATCTATCAAAACGTTAAAACTCACTTGTGCAGTCTGCCAGCTTCCCAGGGAGAGTGCTGCGCGTCAGGACGTTCTTTCTCCGCACCTGATATGGTGTATGCGTGTGTATGCGCATGTGTGTGTTGTGTGTGTACCTGATATGGTGCATGCATGTGTGTTTATGCACGTGTGTATGTACGCATGTGTGTGTATGCGCGTGTGTGTGTGTGTGCAAGTGTGTGTTGTGTGTGTGTATGTGTGCATGTGTGTGTATGCGTAATGTGTATGCTGGATGTCAGAACATTCTTTCTCCGCACCTGACATGGTGTATGCATGTGTGTGTTGTGTGTACCTGATATGGTGTATGCATGTGTATGTATGCGCGTGTGTGTTGTGTATATGTGTGTATGCTGCGTGAAAATACATTCTTATTTTGCACCTAATGTTGTGCGTGTGTGTGTATGTTGTGTGTATGTGTGTATGTGTGTATGTGTGTGTGTGTGTGTGTGTATGTGTGTGTGTGTGCACTTGCAAGTGCGCTATGTATGACGCCACTTGCCTGTTGCACTAATCAAATTTTTTACAATATCTCCAGATGTACTAATGAGGGTTCTATACACTAGTCCTTCGGTAGGATATCCTTCAGATGTACTGATGATGGTTCTATGCACTGTCTTCTTTTGGTGAGGAATACCTTCAGTGGTACTGATGAGCATAGTGGTGCACACCGCCCATCCAAACCTCAATTTATCCAGTGGTGCACACGGCGTGAGTTAGTGGCGCACACCGCTCATCCAAGCCTCAGTTAGTATGCACAGGTAAAGAACAACCCCACACTACCGTCGCATGCCATCACACACATTACAAGTTTGCGTGCCTTTTTTGCGGCATCTGCTGCCTTTGCAGCCATCAGGGCTTCAACCCCCCCCCCTTCCCTTCCCACTCACACACACACACACACACACACACAAACAACTTACCAGTTCGCGTGCCTTCTTTGCAGCGTCCGCTGCCTTTGCGGCCATCAGGGCTTTGGACACAATGGCATTCAGGGCAGCTGGGTTGGTCTCTAACCACTCCGATACCAGCTGCACGTACGCTCAAGCACGTGTGTGTGTGTGTGTGCGTGTGTGTGTGTGTGTGTGTGTGTGTGTGTGTGTGTGTGTGTGTGTGAGGTAGGTGCAATTTGAATGATTTACCGTTTGCTGTACAAACATGTGCTAACCAGTTCTTGCTCAAGAATATTGACTGTCCCCCCTCCTGAATGTTAATGACATATATGAGGCTGCCGTACACCCTCTGAAGAGCTGAAAGCAACATTATATGAGTATATGCATTGCATCACACCGATGGCATGTGTTACACTCCGCACCCACAAGCCCCTCAAACTTAAACAACATTGTGTACGTGCTGCATTACACAACGATGGCATGTGTTGCACTCCGCACCTACAAGCCCCTCACCACCAAAATCGAATTAAGCAACATTGTATGCGTGCTGCATTACACACCGATGGCATGTGCTGCACTCCGCACCTACAAGCCCCTCACCACCAAAATCGAGTTTAAGCAACATTGTATGCGTGCTGCATTACACACCGATGGCATGTGTTGCACTCCGCACCCACAAGCCCCTCACCACCAATATCGAGTTTAAGCAACATTGTATGCGTGCTGCATTACACACCGATGGCATGTGCTGCACTCCGCACCTACAAGCCCCTCACCACCGAAATCAAAAGATGAAAGCAACATTGTATGCGTGCTGCAATACACACCGATGGCATGTGTTGCACTCCCCACCTACAAGCTCCTCACCACCGAGATCAAAAGATGAAAGCAACGCTTCTCCCCACTGTGTCACAACAATGGCATATCTATGGAGATTCTGAACATCTGCAGCCACTACTTCTGATGGTAATGCATCATTACTTAATCACATTGAGTCCAACCCCCTTGTTGGTAGACTCTATCATTTCTATGGACCTGTACCGGTAGGTAAAGATAGCATGTTTCATAAGCCACACCTGGAGTGCACTGGCTTCAACACAAACTCCCAGGCGGCTGTGGATTGCCCTAAACAGAGTCCTCCTAAGTGAGCCATGACAATACACACACAAACACACACACAAACACACACACACACATTTTTAAGTACAGCAGGCTAGAGGCACTTAGCAGGCTGCAGCGCTTGATGCCAGCTGCATAGGCGGGCGCCTAACACACACACACACACAAACACACACACACAGACACAGACACTCAGTTGGCGCGCGCGCAAGGACTGACATGTTTTAAAATGTCTTAAACCCCGCGCACCTGATGCACAGTGTTATCCACGATTTTACGAACTTCAGGGTTGCCCAGACGCGTCTTTGTCTGGCCTTCGAATTCAGGGTTTGGGACCTGGGAATGGACAAAGGACAGACAGAGATGTAAAGGTGTTGCCACAAAGTGTTGTCTACGATTTTACGAACTTCAGGGTTGCCCAGACGCGTCTTTGTCTGGCTTTCGAATTCAGAATTGGGGACCTGGGAATGGACAAAGGACAGACAGAGATGTAAAGGTGTTGCTACAAAGTGTTGTCTACGATTTTACGAACTTCAGAGTTGCCCAGGCGCGTTTTTGTCTGGCCTTCGAATTCAAAGTTTGGGACCTGGGAATGGACAAGAGAAAGGACTGAAAGGACAGACAGAGATGTAAACAGGCCAGCACTCCCTGGTGTGATTAAGCACACACTATTTAAGATAAGCAAGACAAAGGGCAGGCATGAATGTATATAATACAGCGCTTCCACGCTCCCTGGTTTGATAAAGCAATTACTCTCCATAATGCAGCACGGAAAGGAAGGACTGTGACCGCCGCCAATTGCTGCAAAAAACTGCTGTCGCGCAGGTCACATGTTTCTGGTTGAAACGTGCATGCACTCTACACTGCTGTCACACAGGTCACACGTTTTTGGTTGAAACGTGCATGCACTCTACACTGCTGCCGCACAGGTCACACGTTCCTGGTTGAAACGTGCATGCACTCTACACTGCTGTCGCGCACATGTTTCTGGTTAAAACCTGCATGCACTCTACACTGCTGTCCTTTGTATAAATTACGGCATCCACTTCCAGTATGGCTTCTTAGCTGGTAAACATCAGGGATGTGTCATACAGCGCATTCATGTAACACGCCGCATCGCACGTAACGCGTAATTTACCGTATTGAACGTACCAAATGACCGTATGACACATCCCTGGTAAGCTTAGTGCTTTCACTCCCAGCTGATATCCTCTGTCTGTTTCTATCTTAAATTAAAATTTCCAACCGTCCTTTTTCCGCATGGCGTGTAGTGTTATTTATAACCCTCTAGCAAGCATATGATCGTTCAACCTTATTGTCCTTATTGTCGGTACCTTTCTTTATACTACACATAACATTTCACATCAATACAAACCCGCATCTACCACACGTGCGCATCCCGTTTTATTTGAGCATTAGCCGTCTTTGCTGCACACACACTTGCCGCCTGGTTCCAGCCTGAACTCGCACGTTTTTTGCTCACAAAAATAACACAACAGGCTAGAGCCACAGTAAAACAGCACACACTTGTTGTGCAGAGGGCGCATTCCTTGCAGGGAGATTCACAATTACACGGTCAGATATGGTGCATGACCTTATTTGGACCGTACTGTACGGTAAAGTTACGGTCGGTACCGCAATTACGGTCCAAAATCCAACTTTACGGCGTAAGTGCACAGGCCTGTACAGGGTGCATACATGGAGTATGTATGCACAACCTTCTGGCCAATTCCACACAATTACTAGAGTCACAGGTGCTGTGCGCTCAAAAGGCAGTGGATGTTTGCAAGAGCACAGACTGCGTACATATGGTATGTATGTGCATGCTTCTGGCCAATTCCACACAAACACACAATTACCAGAGTCACAGGTGCTGCACGCTCAAAAGGCAGTGGGTGCTTGCAAGAGCACAGACTGTGAAAGAGTTTTGAACCAATGCTCCAGCGCTATCAGCTTTTGCCTGTTCACAACCGCAAAGGACCGAATAAATAGGGTTGGCCAGAACCGTAAATATGCACCGTATATGACCGTATATTTGTAGGGTTGGCCAGAACCGTATTTGTAGAATTATACGTATTATAAGGTACGGTATATACGCCGTATTTTCCAGCCTCCCCCCGCCGTATCCAAATTCCGTATTTCGGTATATACGTACTTAAACGGCGTATTTACGGCAATATACGGCGTATTTCCGTATAATAATAGGGTGCAAAACCGTATCTCAAATTGTACACCCCCAGACTCAGGTTCGAATCCCAGCAGGAGCAGTCTTTTTTGCTGGTTTGCTGGTGGTTTCCCTGCCAAAATTACCGTATACACACCGTATATAGGGTCCTGGCCAACCCTACAATTAGGGAACAGGAAAAGGGCTTGGACGCTGTTGTGCTGTCCATGTTTGCCTGATCACACGCGAGCAAAAGGCAAATAAAGAAAATCAGGGCCACACTCACTTTGACGCTGACGATGGCAGTCAAGCCCTCACGAATGTGGTCTCCTTGCATAGGAGGGTCTCCCTCTTTGACCACCTTGAAGCGCTTGCCTGCAAGCATGCGGGTGTGCAAAATTTAATACAGTGTGTACGATGGCCATTTGTAGCAGCCCTCTCCAACCACCTGGCGTGCATGCCTGCAAGCATGCGGGTGTGCAAAATTCAATACAATGTGTACGATGGCCATTTGTAGTAGCCCTCTCTAACCACCTGGCGTGCATGCCTGCAAGCATGCGGGTGGGTGTGCATAACTAAAAACAGTGTGTACGATGGCCATTTGTAGCAGCCCTCTCCAACCACTGGCGTGCATGCCTGCAAGCAAGAAACGCAGGAATATGCAAATCAAGGTGCGTTTTTGCGTGTCTTGCTTCTCTCGATTGAGTTCCAGTGCGCGCCAGAGATTTTGATGGAGCACACGGTACATGACAGCGTGTCTTGCTTCTCTTGACCAACAACAATTGTGAGCCAGACAGCTTTGACCAAACGCACGATTTGAAATTTAGACTCACTAAATTTAGTCTCCTATTTCCAGCTTCAAGGACTTTCCTGCAAAGCTGAGAGGGAGTACAATGAACAAAATTTGGGAAACAAAGGCAGGTCGCCCCTGTGAAAAACCCACCCTACCAGTCTCACTTAGCTCTCCACCCAATTCAAAGCCCCTTATACCTCATCTGAATGCAAGATACTTGATGTTATATCTAAACCTTGACATTTGCTGGAAATTCAGACATTCTGGGAGGCTGTGTGGGGCCCGGTGCGTAATTTGTACCCACTTTGACAGGTAAAAGGTGCATTTCTGAAGTTGCCCCGATCGACCTCTGCTTCAGGATATAAGCATAATAATTGTTGTATAACAATGCTGCAATATAAAATTTGGGGCAGGGGTACTGGGAATGCCGGCGAGTGGGAGGCACTCACACAAGGGACACAGGGGAAAAAGACAGATAAATCTGTCGCTCCATACCTGCTGCAAGTTTCAGCCCGGTTTTTGCTCTCAGAGCTGCGGCCAAATTATATGACTTCGACAAATTTTAATGGGGTCAATCGGTGGCATGGTTGATTTTTGGCACATGTGCCTTCCCATTCAGTCCATGACCCCCAACTCACACCAGAGTTGCCAAAATATCTCCCCAGCCTCTGCACCTCTCCCAAACCTTTAAGCATCTGCTGAAAGAACAAAACATAACCCATCCAATGCATGTCTCAGGTCACGGAATGGTAGAGTGAGTGCAGAGATATGCTTGCGCAAAGTTAAGTGAACTATTTGGCCGGCAGGGGAGTGAGTTTTTCACGGGTGCGACCTTTTGACAAAACGCACGAATTGAAATTCACTAAACTTAGTCTCCTGTTTCCATCTTCAAGAGCTTTTTTTGCATAGATGAGAGGGGGTACAATGAACAGCATTTGGGGAAAAAAGGCACACATAATATCTTTTTGACCGCCACAATGCTCTTATGCCTGAAAGGGTGAGCTCAAACCTTCCAACATGTACTTGAATGGTAGGGTACATACATGTGCTTGAATGATAGGGTATATACATGTGCTTGAATGATAGGGTATATACATGTGCTTAAATGGTGGGAAATATTACATACATGATACACAATGGTGGGACATTGTTACATACATGATACACAATGGTGGACAATGTTACATACACGTGCTTAAATGGTGGACAATGTTACATACATGTGCTTAAATGGTGGACAATGATACATACATGTGCTTAAATGGTGGGACAATGTTACATGCATGTGCTTAAATGGTGGACAATGATACATGCATGTGCTTAAATGGTGGGACAATGTTACATACATGAGCTTAAATGGTGGGACAATGTTACATACACGATACACAATGGTGGACAATGATACATACATGATACATAGGGTTGGCCAAAACCATATATATATACGGTGTATATACGGTAATCTTGGCAGGGAAATTACCAAGTATACGGTCATATACGGTGCATATATACGGTTCTGGCCAACCCTAGTGATGCACAATGGTGGACAATGATACATACATGATACACAACCATGACACTAAAATGCCTCGGCCGCAATCAACACGATAATAATAAACTAGAACAGAGCTTGTGCGCCAACAGAGCAGTTTCTGAGCATTCAGGCACATGCATGCATGCACGGACACGCACACAAACCAACGCACACACGCACACACAAATGCAAACCCAAACCCAAACGCACACACACGCACACCCAAACGCACACAATCTCGCACTCACGTGCACACACACATACACACACGCACACCAAAGTGTACACGCACCCAAGCTGTTGATGGTCCGGGTGAGCGCTGTCTTCAAGCCATCCAAGTGCAAACACACACACAATCTCACACTCACACGCACACACACACACAAACACACATGCACACCAAAGTGTACACGCACCCAAGCTGTTGATGGTCCGGGTGAGCGCTGTCTTCAAGCCGTCCAAGTGCGAACACACACACAATCTCACACTCACACGCACACACACACAAACACACACGCACACCAAAGTGCACACGCACCCAAGCTGTTGATGGTCCGGGTGAGTGCTGTCTTCAAGCCGTCCAAGTGCGTGCCCCCATCGATGGTGCGAATGCTGTTGGCAAAGCCCACAAGGGTGTCATTGAAGGCATCTGAACACCACTGAAGGACCACCTCCACGCGCACCCCATCCGTGAGTTTGGACAGGTAGATGGGCTGGTGCAGAACGTTCTTGCTCTATGTATGTATGTATATGTGTGTGTGTGTACGTGTGTGTGTATGTATGTGTGTGTGTGACGGGTAGATGGGCTGGTGTAGGGCGATCTTGCTGTGTGTGTGTGTGTGTGTGTGTGTGTGTGTACGTATGTAATCATGCGTGAGTGCACAATGATTAGCACATGATTAGCATATAGAATGTGAGCATGCATGCGCCTGCATTCTGGACAAGATAGCAGGTGTGTGTGCATGTGTGCAGGTGCACGTGATTGTGTGTGTGCGCGTGTTTGATGGCAGGTGTGTGTGATGGCAGGTGTGTGTGTGTGTGCGCGGGTGCATGTGACTGTGAGTGTGTGTGTGAGTGTGTGTGTGTGTGTGCGCGTGTATGTGTATGCACAAATGCATGGCTGTGGGCACATGATTCATACTCACAACTGTACCTGCGGTCATAACCTGACCGTGGACTGAGCAGAAAGTAGCTTAGAACTTCTTCAAAAATGCGTATACTCACAAATGTACAAATGTACGAGCAACACGCCCACACCCTCTCACATCCCTCCCCCCCTCCCTCCCCCCTTAGAGTAAACAACATTTTTACACTGCTGTGCACAATCTGCATCCATCTTCTGGTCAGCCCTATACACTGGTCGGCCCTATACGCTGGTCGGCCCTATACACTGGTCGGCCCTATACACTGGTCTGCCCTATTCGCTGGTCTGCCCTATACCTCAGCTGTGAGAGCAGCACAGCACAACTCTGGCAACTCATTCATCGACACATTCATTCACACACATTCTGGCAACAGCAACCACAACTCTGGCAACTCATTCATCGACACATTCATTCACACACATTCTGACAACAGCAAGCATGTGTGAGCAGAGCGTGGTGGTCTCCCCTTCTTCTGCATGCCCTTCTCTACATCATTTCTGCTTCGGCAAGCACGGCTTGTTACCTGGTTCATCCAAGCCACGAACTCCTGCAGGCCTCCCTTGTAGTGGTACACCTGCCACCTGCAAAAATAATGTACACACTCAACAGATGTCAGGCGCTGTGTGAGTTGATGTATACCGGGGAATCACAGCCACTCGCACAAACCATTGCACAAACCACGCACGCAAGTAAAGAAACATGCGCACTCACAGCAGGTGTCAGGCGTTGTGAAGGCTCAATTTCAGGGCAGACGGTTTGCCATCTACACACAACACCCACGCAAGCAAAGACTCATGCGCGCTCACAGCAGGTGTCGGGCGCTGTGTGGGCTCAATATCAGGGCAGACATTTTGCCACCTACACACAA
>Ga0307963_1001298_pt1:12500-19014 | contig 19014 bp, 25 predicted proteins | sample OrgLakmetagen594_FD_201829 | JGI IMG/M metagenome (GOLD analysis project Ga0307963, IMG submission 201829) | Saline water microbial communities from Organic Lake, Antarctica - #594 | ecosystem: Environmental > Aquatic > Non-marine Saline and Alkaline > Saline | place: Antarctica... | reverse complement strand
CTCACTCACACACACACACACACACACACACACACACACACACACACACACACACACACACACACTCACACACACACACACACACACACACACACACACACGCACGCACGCACACACACACACACTCACACTCACACACACACACGCACGCACACACGCACGCAGGCACACACACGCACACACATACACACACACATACACACACACATACACACACACACATACACACACAGATGCACACATATACACACACGCTCATGCACAAACAATTGCTCTTTCTAAGGGGGTGGAGGCGCTTGCTGTGGGTCTTGCTGGTCTTGGCTGTCGGTATCAGCTCTATCCTTTTCTGCAAGGTACTGGTATGTGTGGATGTGTGTGCGCATAATGTGTGGGTGTGGGTGTGGGTGTGGGTGTGGGAGGGTTTGTGTATGGGTTGGTCTGCTTATGTGTTTGTGCGTATTGTAATCAGAAGATGCCGTAAGCCGGCTGAACAAGCAGTCCCTCCCCTTGTGAACATTATTGCAGGCTCCTTTCTTTCTTTTGCCTTATTCAGAAATTGTCAAACATAAATCTGTGGTACAAAGCGCGCACAGACACACACACACACACAAACACACACACACGCACACACACAAGCACACACACACACACACATTCACACACAATTTTTGCCTGCAGAGCATGGCTGATTACGCCGAAAGCGCGCACACGAAGAGCATCTGGTTATTTCTAAACGCTGCTGTGTAAGTGTTGGGAGCAAGGAAAAAAAGAAACGACGCGAATAGTGGGAACACAGGCGGCATGGACAAGGAAAGGGTGTTGTTGGTTTGAGCTAGGGAAACCCTAACCTAAACCCTAACCCTAACCTAAACCCTAGGTTAATCCCTAACCTAACCATAACCCTCGAGCAATCATATGTAGGGTTTGCTGAAACCGTATATATACGGTCAAATATACGGTTTTCATACAGGGATTTCATCGAATATACGGCGTATTTGTACGGTTTCGGCCAACCTTATCATATGCAACATATTGGTGGGGAGTTGTTGGGCCTACACCATTGTCAAAGTGGCTCTTTTTCCTTAATTAACGTGGGGGGTGGCTCTTCACTGCCTGTGTAATTTTTCTTTTACTTACGTGTACACCATTCAAGGGCGTTACGACCGTATAACACTTCGTGCAATAAGCACCGCACGAGGAAATGTCCTACAAACAGCAACGCATGCGCACCGTTCACATTAGTGAGGAACTGTCCTGCAGTGCAAACAAACTCTCATGTGCATGTTCACGTATCATGAGGAACTGTACTGCAATGCAAACAAACTCTCATGTGCACCGTTCACGTATCATGAGGAACTGTCCTGCAGTGCAAAGACAAACTCTCATGTGCACCGTTCACGTGTGATGAGGAACTGTCCTGCAAAACAACATACAGTGAGGAGCTGTCCTGCAGCGTGACACAAATTCTCATGTGCATGTTCACGTATCATGAGGAACTGTCCTGCAGTGTAACACAAATTCTCATGTGCATGTTCACGTATCATGAGGAACTATCCTGCAGTGTAACACAAATTATCATGTGCATATTCACGTGTGATGAGGAACTGCCCTGCAGTGCAAACAAACTCTCATGTGCATGTTCACGTATCATGAGGAATTGTCCTGCAGTGCAAATACAAACTCTCATGTGCATGTTCACGTATCATGAGGAACTGTCCTGCAGCGTAACACAAATCATCATGTGCACCGTTCACGTGTGATGAGGAACTGTCCTGCAAAACAACATACAGTGAGGAGCTGTCCTGCAGTGTAACACAAATTCTCATGTGCACCGTTCACGTGTGATGAGGAACTGTCCTGCAAAACAACATACAGACATACAGTGAGGAATTGTCCTGCAGTGCAAAAACAAACTCTCATGTGCACTGTTCGCGTGTGTTGGCCATGACTGTTCTGTTACACCATCTGTGACCGAGGTACCCATGTTTGCTTGCCAGATACACACACACACACACACTATATGCACGTATCATATGGGTGGCCAGAACCGTATAAATACACCGTATATGACCGTATATTTGGTAAACTCCCTGCCAAAAATACCGTATATACACCGTATATATATATGGTTCTGGCCAACCCTACACGTATCATATGGGTGGCCGGCCCTGTATAGGAATGTAAGCCCAGACTTACATTGGGCACAGAAAATTTGAACGTTACCATGATGGTGTACGCGGCCATTTTTCATTGTACGCGGCATATTTACAAATTTAAACTAACTTGGCCGACGGTGATAGCTGTTTTTTTACTGAAGCTTTCGATCCAACTTTAAGCAAGCAACCAACCCTGTAGCTTAACAGTTGTTTTTGGCTGCAGCTCCCTTTCTCACGTACTTATTTCCCATCTTAAAACTGAGCTGCCAATTATCTAAGGCACAAGCATAAAAAGGATGGTTAGCACAGCGCAAGCTGTGCCAAGAGAGTACTAACTGACGTTCGGTTGTACTCGCCTCCAAGAACTAGAGTACTTCTGCGAGTACTCAGCAGTTTTTTTGTTGTTGCTTAGGTCGGCTGTGATGTATGACTGTTGCTTAGGCCGGGTGTGGTGCATGACTTGTTTTGCTTTGGTCGGGTGTGATGTATGACTTTTGTTGCTTTGGTCGGCTGTGGTGCATGACTTGTGTTGCTTTGGTCGGCTGTGATGTATCTTCAGGCAAGCAGTCAATGCCATAGAGTATGCAGAGAGTACTCCAGAGAGTACGTTTATTTTCTGTACACGACGTGCAGAGAGTGTGCAGAGAGTACTCCAGAGAGTTTGCAGAGAGTATGCAGAGAGTGCTCCAGAAGTATGCATATTTTCTGTCCACGACGTGCAGAGAGTGTGCAGAGAGTATTCCAGAGAGTATGCAGAGAGTACCCCAGAGAGTATGCATATTTCTGTCCACGACGTGCATGGAGTGCAGAGTACTCCAGAGAGTTTGCAGAGAGTATGCAGAGAGTACTCCAGAGAGTATGCATATTTTCTGTCCACGAAGTGCAGAGAGTGTGCAGAGAGTATTCCAGAGAGTATGCATATTTTCTGTCCAAGACTCTCAATTTATACATGACACAGTAAGCCTTATCTACTTGTATTCACGAGGCACACAGTTCCTCATGCACTAACACAGAAAAAAGGAACGTTGCACGAACACAGAAAATTGGAACGTTGTACTAACACAGAAGATTGGAACGTTGTATTAACACAGAAAACATATGGCACAAAATTACTCATGCACTAGCACAGAAAAAAGGAACGTTGTAATTAACACAGAAGATTGGAACGTTGTACTAACACAGAAAACATGAGGCACACAGTTCCTCATGCACTAGCACAGAAAAAGGAACGTTGTACTTACACAGAAGATTGGAACGTTGTACTAACACAGAAAACATGAGGCACACAGTTCCTCATGCACTAGCACAGAAAAAGGAACATTGTACTTACACAGAAGATTGGAACGTTGTACTAACACAGAAAACACGAGGCACATAGTTCCTCATGCACTAACACAGAAAAAAGGAACGTTGTACTTCAGCACTGTAGGAATTATTGCTGCGGGATGAACGCCCGCACACACACACACACACAACACACAGACAAAACACACCCACAAAGCACACACATAACACACACACACATGTAGCATATTGTCCATGCCTCTCTTGTACTACCAGAATAAGATAGTAACCCATGTCTACTTTCTTCATTTGATAGTCACTCATACACCAAGGCAGAAAACCTTTTTATTTTGAACACACATACACAGCAAACACACACAACTCACACACACACGACACAGACAAATCACACCCACGCAAAACACTCACAACACACGCACACACATTTCTCACAAACGCAAATGCACACCAGCGCGCAAGCACCCAAGCAACACACACGCACACACACGTACACACACACAGGGTCATGATCCTGTGGGGGATCGTGCAAAGCATAGGCTGGAATGCGCCATCCAGCAAGGCAGCCCATGACTGACGCAGCTCATAAGTCATTCTATCCATCCAACCACCCAGCTGCTAAACAGCCTATACGTGACGCATCCCACCACCCAGAAGCTAAACAGCCTATACGTGACGCATCCCACCACCCAGAAGCTAAACAGCCTATACGTGACGCATCCAACCACACAGAAGCCAAACAGCCTATACGTGACGCATCCAACCACACAGAAGCCAAACAGCCTATACGTGACGCATCCCACCCTCTAATCACCCATCAAGACTGCTGCCCGTGAGGAGCGCAGCCACGGAGTTGCGGCAGCATGCTCACGATTCCGCTGCGTCTTGCAAAAGTAGATCTAGGTTCTGAATTGACCTGGGAAGCCTGCTTGCCTTGCCTGCGCTGCTTGGCGCTTGCAAGTCTGTAATTGTTCAAGCCCAATCAGTGGTGGTGACAAAACGAGTGACAATGCGCTGCTTGGCGCTTGCAAGTCTGCAACTTTTCACGCCCAATCAGTGGCAGTGACGAATCGTGTGACAAGCGATTATATTTTTTGATGTGCTGAGTCCTGTACTTTGCAGTGACGGTGATTTGATCTGACACACTTGCCGTTCTCCTGCTCTGTAAGGAAACAGGGTTAAATGAGGTAATTGGGTCTTGAGCCCGTGCCTGCTGCTATTCTATATCAATAATAGCCCAGGACTACCTAGAGAGTCTATTATAGTCTGGAGAGTCTGATTTGTCTGTTAGGTGATATGATATGAGGCAAGGAGAGGCTCCTCTGTTACAAGCTCAGGCTCTCTCTCTCTCTCACTCACTCTCTCTCCCTCCCTCTCTCTCTCTCTCTCTCTCTCTCTCCCTCTCTCTCCGCGCGACTCGCCATTACAACAACAAGTGGCCGGATTGTAACACATTGTCTTTTGGGACACACACAGAATTGGATGGTGGAAGAGTTTTACTTTTTACTTGGTACCGAAAGTGGTTCCTTTTTTTAAAAGTTGGGAGTGGTCTTTACTGCCTGCAGTAGTTTTCCTATTTATTTGTAGTGTGAGCGTCCGGATGCTGTACTGGTTGCCCCCATCTCCGCGAAAACAAAAGAGCAACAGACTAGCAATGAAGGGGGGTGAGTTCTTAGGAGTGGCAGGGGGCAACTGAGGAGAATGGGAACACTTCAGCAGTACCGCCAGCCTCCACCAGCAGATCCACCTTGGGAGTTCTCCAGACAGCACCGACCCAAATATCTCAGTATTCTCCAACGTGAAATTCACCTCATTGAGATTGAGTACTGTGAGGACACTCGACCGCAAAACTAGCTGAGCGCCGTGCAGCAACAGCATAGCTAAAGGCCTCATCTCCACCCCTCAAGGATTCTCTGTTACTCTCCTCCAAACCATCCTTTTGGAAGTGGGCGGCATTATCTACAACAATCACACGCTGGAGCCTTTCAAGGAGCTGGGTCTTGATATTAAAAGAGTTAAGAAACTTGCTTCCAAGCTTCATGTTCATTCTGTCAATTACGCTGCCAAACCTGTCCATACCAGATGTGCCCTTTCCAGCACTATTATGAACTCTCATCAAGAGCTGGTTTCAGATCAAGCCTGCAACCCTCCTGATCCTCATTGATCTTTCTCTTATTCTTTAGTGCAGGAGTTTTACGGTACCCGGTACCAAAGTGGCTCCTTTTCCTTAATTAATGCGGGGAGTGGTTTTTCACTGCCTGCGTAGTTTTTTCTTCTTTTCTGGGATGCCGTTTCTTTCAACCAGGCTACTCAAAACATGACAAGACCAGCAGCCGATTAGCCAAACAACCTGGCTGAAGGATATCCCCTGTTGTAACCATTGTACATGACTTGGTGGGGCTCTGTCAAAAGCTTTGCTTTACTGCATATTGACCTCTTCATCACCAAGAAATGTGTATTTTAATTTGAGACATGTTGGAAGCTGCTGCATTGATTGCAAGATCCTAATTTATATGGTAAACAGAAACAAATGCTGCTCAGCATGAAGTGCTTCTTTACACTAGAAGAGCAATAGGTTTACAAAAAGGTTTGTGAGGTTTACACAAGAGCAATAGAAAAGGCAACACACCACATCAAAACAGGATAAGGAGCTGTCGAGTATTATGTACCGCAAGCGGCAACATCTAGTTCATGTTTAAGCCCCACACTTACAGAGGACGAGGGGGGTGACAACCGCTCTCAGCTACCTGATCACAAGTCACACACACACATAAACACACACTCACAATTAACCCCATAAAATGGATCACGGTACACGTGAACACAGAGCCTGCGGTTAGAGGTTTCCTGGTGCTGCGAGGCCACCAACTCGATGGACCTGTCACGCCCAATTGTTGGCAGCGACGAATCGTGTGACAGAGCAGTGACGGTAATTTGATCTGACAGACCACGTCTAATTGCTGCAAATAAAGGTTATACCTAGGTGATGCAAAAAGGGACATGTTATTTAGCCTATCGGATCTACCCAGGTATGTGAAAAAGGAACATCTACAGCA
>Ga0307963_1001298_pt1:0-10000 | contig 19014 bp, 25 predicted proteins | sample OrgLakmetagen594_FD_201829 | JGI IMG/M metagenome (GOLD analysis project Ga0307963, IMG submission 201829) | Saline water microbial communities from Organic Lake, Antarctica - #594 | ecosystem: Environmental > Aquatic > Non-marine Saline and Alkaline > Saline | place: Antarctica: Organic... | reverse complement strand
GATGTTCAGATTTCATTTTGTTGGAACTTCGGTCGACATTTCAGGTTTTAGTCAAGAAGTGAAACAAATTGATACTTCAAAACATCAAAGACCGAAATATGGCCGCCTCTATTGGCCTATATCACTCTCACAGACGCAACACGTATTGCAAACAGTGTTGTGCACCTGACGCTTGACGGCGTCAATGGTAAATGACGCTGACTGCGTAATTTATGCCAAATTGACGGTGAAAATAGTAAATTACGCCGTCAATCGTCAGAGTTTAGTGACGGTAACGCCGTTATTTACGATTGTTATTTACGGTGCCATTTTTGAATGACGCCGTATGTGCACAACACTGATTGCAAACGTACCCATAAGTATAACAAATGAATAATGCCTGCTAGAGATGTTTCAAACATGAAGGCTCATTTGAACTTCTGCCTTTGCTGGTCGTTATGGGCTTGTCACCCACTCTCTCTCTCTCTCTCTCTCTCTCTCTCTCTCTCTCTCTCCCTCTCTCTCTCTCTCTCTCTCTCTCTCTCTCTCTCTCTCTCTCTCTCTCTCTCTCTCTCTCTCTCTCTCTCTCTCTCTCTCACACACACGCACACACACGCAACACGGAGCGTAATGCAACCTTTAAGCGTACAACCCCTAAGTCAATGTACAACTTCACACAGCTTCACACAGCTTCACGTGTGATGAAACACTACGTGATGAAACAAGACAACTTTTTCACGTGCGATGAAACACAACACGTGTGTGTGTGTGTGTGTGTGTGTGTGTCGTGATGAAACAAGACAACTTTTTCACGTGTGATGAAACACAATGTGATGAAACAAGACAACAAGACAAGATGTGATGAGACAAGACGTGATGAAACAAGACAACTTTTTCACGTGCGATGAAACAAGAAAGCCATATAGAGATAGAGACACCTTAAACATGAAGGTCCATTTCAGCTCCTGCATCTTCTGGACCTTATGGGCTATTTATAGGGTTGGCCAGAACCATACATATATACACCGTATACGACCGTACATTTGTTGATTTCCCTGCCAAGAATGTGTATACACCGTATATTTATGGTTCTGGCCAACCTTAAATTTAAGTGACTTATAACATGCAGGTTATTAGGCGGTCCGGAAACGACTTGGAAACCAAGGGATAGTCTCACAGACACAACACCCCATGCAACACACCTCTCATAAGGAGAACAACAAAAAAATATGCCTGCCTGCAAGAGACTTTTAAACACCGAGTTCCATTTCGCCCGGTGCCTCTGTTGACTCCCCGTTTCTTGCATGTGACGCATCTCACGACTCTCCTGCACACCCCATTCCTCGCAGATGTTTACCCTTATGCATCTCACAACTCTCTCCTGCACACACCATTCCTTGCAGGTGCCTACTTTTACGCATCTCACGACTCTCCTGCAAACCCCATTTCTCGCAGGTGCCTACTCTTACGCATCTCACGACTCTCCTGCACACCCAATTCCTCGCAGATGTTTACCCTTATGCATATCAAGACTCTCCTGCACACCCAATTCCTCGCAGATGTTCACCCTTATGCATATCAAGACTCTCTCCTGCACACACCATTCCTTGCAGGTGCCTACTTTTACGCATCTCACGACTCTCCTGCACACCCCATTCCTTGCAGATGCCTAATCTTACGCATCTCATGAAACACCTGCACACCCAATTCCTTGCAGATGTTTACCCTTATGCATATCAAGACTCTCCTGCACACCCCATTCCTTGCAGGTGCCTACTCTCACGCATCACGACTCTCCTGCACACCCATTTCTTGCAAGTGTATACTCTTACGCATCAAACTCCTGTGTACGCTACGCTGCCAAAACAATTTCAGACACAGAAACCCACTCACCTGCAGCCCCTGATAACTCGCCATCCTCAACAGTGTATGGTGCCTCATGGGAGGAGGAGGGCTTACCGCTGGCCTGCAGTTGTTATGGTGTACATCGTCACGATCTGAGATGAAGATCAAACGGCTTCAAGTGCTGCATGGTGTGCCGCAGGGGATGAGGGTGACTTGGAATCAGCCTGCATGCAGAGTCTTTGCACGTGCGTGTGTGTTTGTGTTTGTGTGCATGCATGCATGCATGCATGAGCGTGCGTATGTGTGTGAGTGTGTGCGCGTGCGTGATCTGTGTGTGTGTGTGTGTGTGTGTGTGTGTGCAATAGTGTGTGCATGCATGAGCATGTGTGTGTATTTGTGTGTGTGTGTGTTCATACTCACAATGCCGCCTTCTAGAAGCTTGTGCACATCCTCAGACGAGAATGGGGGAGGAGGGTTGCAAGTCAATGTGATGTGCACAACTTGGACTACCCTGCGACCTGCGTGTGTGTATATGTGTGCATTTGTGTGTATGTGTGTATGAGCGCACGTGTGTGTGTGTGTGTGTGTGCGCGTGTGTGTGCGTGTTTGTGTGTGTGCGTGTGTGCGTGTGTGTGTATGAGCGCACGTGTGTGTGTGTGTGACACGCGAAGCATGAGCGTGCCCTTTTCTCCTCATGCAGACGAGCATCCCCACTCACACATACTCACACGCACACATACTAACACACACACACATACGCACATGAACACCCGCAAAGCTGTGACACCAACCCACACTCACAGCCCCTCTCCTACAGCTCAAACTCCTCTAAGCTAGGCATGTTTTGAAATGCACATGATGAACTTGAATGCATCAAACAAATGCACATGAAAACCCTAAGCTAGGCTCCCTCTTGCAAACTAAATAAACACACACTCACTTCAATCACACGCACCCTAGCCCCTCCCCCCTCCCCCACAAATACACACACTCATACGCATCCCAATACCCCCCAAAACCCACCCAAACACAACAGAATTGCAGCAGAAAAGCACCCACCCTGCGGTAAAAGCTCATCTAGGTTGGGCATTTCTGCAGGCACCCGCTTGTAGTACACACTTTCGTTGTCTCGATGCAACCGTGCGAGGGCACGCTGTGCCTGTCCGTGTGTGTATGCGTGTATGTGTGTGTGTGTATTTGTGTGTGTGTGTGTGTGTGTGCAAGGGCACGCTGTGCCTGTGTGTGTAAATGTGTGTGTGTGTGTGTGTGCAAGGGCACGCTGTGCCTGTGTGTGTAAATGTGTGTTTGTGTGTGTGTGCGTGTGTCTGAGTGCGTGCGTGCGTGTGCTTGTGTATACACGTGTGTGCGTGTGTGCGTGGGTGCATGTGCGTGCATGTGTGTATGTTTGTATGTGCGTGTGTTTGTGCATGTTGGGCTTGCGTATAAATCAATATACTGCCATCGGTTAAGGCCATGGCCGCATTTTCTTGTCACACAGTGCCTCCACATTTTCTTGGTACACAGTGCCTCCACATTTTCTTGTCACACAGTGCCTCCGCATTTTCTTGTTACACAGTGCCTCCACATTTGCTTGTTACACAGTGTCTCCACATTTTCTTGTCACACAGTGCTCCACATTTTCTTGTCACACAGTGCCTCCACAATTCCTTGTTTGCCTCCACATTTTCTTGTCACACAGTGCCTCCACATTTGCTTGTTACACCATGCCTCCACATTTCCTTGTTACACAGTGCCTCCACATTTTCTTGTTACACAGTGCCTCCACATTATCTTGGTACACAGTGCCTCCGCATTTTCTTGTCACACAGTGCCTCCACATTTTCTTGTTACACAGTGCCTCAACCAGCCTATCATGCAATACACGTTACTTGTCTATACAATACACGCCACTTGTATAATCTACAATCACTACACAATACACGTCACTTGTCTATATATAGTTATAGAATAACAGAGTTATAAATTGTATATATATATATATTTAGTTATAGAATATATACAATGCACGTCACTTGTCTATACAATACACGCCAGTTGTCTATCCTACAATATACAATATACAATACACGTCACTTGTCTATATTACTCTGCGTCAAACCTTTTCCTGAACATCCAACTCGCTATCAAGTCTTTCTCTCTACCCCTCCACTGCGTCAAACCTTTTCCTGAGCATCCAGCTTGCTATCAAGCCTTATCTACAGCCCCTCCATCGCGTCAAACCTTTTCCTGAACATCCAACTTGCTATCAAGTCTTCTCTCTCTCTGCCCCTCCATTGCGCCAAACCTTTTCCTGAATATCCAGCTTGCTATCAAGTCTTTTCTACAGCCCCTCCTTCGCGCCAAACCTTTTCCTGAACATCCAACTTGCTATCAAGTCTTCTCTCTCTCTCTGCCCCTCCATCAAGCCAAACCTCAACTGAGCTTCTGACTCGCTATCAAACCTTAGGGTTATTATTAAAGAGGTTATTATTGATCAAATTAATAAATCACTCTGCTATCTTATAATTCAAAATTGATAATTCATATTAAGTTTCCTCTGTGCCGCGCCATTGTGCCGAGCCCAATTTAAGCACCTAGCGCTCTATAAATCCATGAATTGTTAGCGCTCTATAAATCCATGAATCGTTAGCGCTCTATAAATCCATGAATCGTTAGCGCTCTATGAATCCATGAATCGTTAGCGCTCTATAAATCCAAGAATTGTTAGCGCTCTATAAATCCATGAATCGTTAGCGCTCTATAAATCCATGAATCGTTAGCGCTCTATGAATCCATGAATCGCTGCTTAGTACCACCACATGCAATGCGCCAAGCCTCACCTGAGCTTCTAGCTCGTTGTCGAACGCTGCCCGCTCTGTCTCCTTTTGCCTGGCAGATCTATCAAACTCGTGTCCCAGCTTAGTCGCTGCTTTCTCCTATGCACGATTAGTTTGCATTTGCACGTGTGTGTGTGTGTGTGTGTGTGTGTGTGTGTGTGTGTGTGTGTGTGTGTGTGTGTGTGTGTGTGTGTGTGTGTGAGTATGTGAGAGAGTGAGTGTGTGTGTATGAGTGTGTGTGTGTGCGCGTGTATGTGCGCGCGCTAGGTGGCACCCATATTTTCATGACCATGAATCCGACCAAGAGTGTGCTGCACAATGAAACCACCCGCACCCGCACACCTATTGACAATTGACACCCACCCACCCACACACACACACACTACGTGACTGAAGATATGGCTACTGCATGCACAGATTCACACACACACACGCACACACACGCACACACCTTACCCACCCATACCTACACACAAAGTGTGACAGATTAGGAGGAATTTATTGCATGTACACACGTACACACACTCTTACCACAAACAAACACACACAAACAGGCACACACATGTCACATATATATATATACACACACACACACACACACAAACACGCCCTCACCTGCCACACCACCGCCTCTTGCGCCACTCTCACCACAAGCCCTGCCTTCTCCTCACACCTCAAGCCTGTGAGGGCCGCATAAGTCAGGGCGTACGCACAGCAAGCAGCAAACCTGTAGAAACAAGTGTGTGTGTGCGTGTGTGCATACGTGTTTATGTGTGTGTGTGTGTGTGTGTGTGTGCGTGCGCGTACGTGTTTATGTGTGTGTGTTAATGTGTTCATGTAAGTGTGTGCGTGCGTGAATGCGTGTGCACTTTGGCGGCGCACAGTGGCGCCTCATCTGAGTGCTGGGCAGCATGAGTGGTCTCAGGTCTTAAACACGTTTGACATATGAGTGAATTAAAATACGTTAGACATATGAATTAATTACAACGTGATGTCATTAAAAATTAAATTGTCAATTGAAACAAATTAAGTATTCTCAAGTCTAAAACAAGTTAGACAAGGTAAGCGTTTAGTGGTCTCAGGTCTAATAAAAGTTAGACGTACGAGTGAATTATTAAGGCAAGAGAGCAGACATATTACATATACAGTTCTGGTTAACCCTAGACATATGAGTGATTAAAGACAAGTCAAGTGGTCAATTTAAACAAGTTAAGCGTTTAGTGGTCTCAAATTTAAAACACGTCAGGCATAGGTATGAGTACATCAGATGGCGAGAGAGCACAAAAGGCGGACAGGAAAGTTGAATAAAAGGGGTTTGACCTCAATCTATGGTCCTTAAACAGTTAGACAGCGGGAGCCTTTTTAAGCCGGATCCCGGCCCGTCCACATGTGGACGACGATCATGTCAAGCATGATGGTAGGAATGGTGATCAATCAAACAGCTTCTCCATTACTGTGGAGTTGTGCGCACATTCGAAACTACCACCAGTGGCTGGTGCTGCCCACCTTTTCCTAGCTGTGGAGTCGTGCGCATATTCAAAACAACCACCAATGGCTGGTGCTGCCCAGCTGATACGGACTACTTAATATTCACTACGCACTCACAGGAGCAAGTGATGTTAAACTAGAGCAAGGGCAGGTGATGGACAAGACAGGGGATTAGATGGATGGACTAGATGGATGGACTACTACTACTGGAGATGGTTGGACTAGATGGACTAGAGCAGGGGCAGGTGATGTTGGACTAGAGCGGACATGCCATAGATTTGTAGCTGCCTCTAATCGAGGATGAGCACCCCTCGCTATTTTTTCAAGTGCCTCAGTTTGATGCCAACTGAGGTCGAGCTGGTTTTCATTTAAAAGAAACCTAGGTCAAAATCATCAAGTGCCTGAGTTTGATGATTTTGCAGATGTTAAGATGAAATCAGATCATTTTTACCGGCACTGCTTTAGTGTGCAAGCCTCAGAATCTTCAAAAAGCAAACAAAGGGATGATCGGTTGAGCAAAAAAAGTTTTGTCATACAGGAAAACACTCAGCTATGGAAAAAGAGTGACATGTTCCAGAGCTACGCACTTGTATCTGTAGTAAGCCCCAGTCTCACAGATCTCAGCTAGGGGAAAAGAGTGACTGCTTTACAGAGCTACGCACTTGTATCTGCAGTAGGCCCCAGTCTCACAGATCTCAGCTAGGGGAAAAGAGTGACTGCTTTACAGAGCTACGCACTTGTATCTGCAGTAGGCCCCAATCTCCCTGGGCACCCCCGCCCAGCTACCAATGCTGACGCCGGACACATCCTGGCTGCTGCTGACAATCTCCCCACCGTTTTCGGGAGGGGGGAAGCTGGGGTCCACGCTGGTGCCTGTGTGTGTGTGCGCGTGTGTGTGTGTGTGTGTTTGTGTGCATGTGTGTGCGCATGCACATGTGCATGTGTGAGTGAGTGGGTGGATGCATGAAATATATGTGTGCGAGAGAGGGGACAAGCATTTGCAAGGAGCCCTTTAAAGGATGCTGCTGTGCACAAAATCCTCTCCATCTAGGTAGACTTAGAATTACACTCGTGTGTGTGTTTGCAAGCTGGAAGGAAGGAAACCTCATCTGGCTTGCCTTTGATCAGAAGTTTAATGACATATATTGTTGTAAAGTATTGTTTAGTACGGACATTGCTCACTAAGACCGGAGACCACTAAGTAACCCCTTACACACACACACGCACACACTTAACAGGGACCACAAACGAGACAACTCTGATGCAACATAAATTAATGCACAAGCTCAGGAGCGCCAGGCAGTTCACACACACACACACTTAGTGTGGGTTTGAAGCTAACAAACGCTTCCAGTTGCAGCATTGCTGTGGCAAATAGACTGGATGTGCACAAATTAATACACACACACTTACCGGGTGTGGGTTTGAAGCTAGCAAACGTTTCCAGTTGCAGCATTGCTGTGGCATATAGACCGAATGTGTCATTTGCAATTGAGGCAATAAGCTTTGCAGATTGGGCTTCGCTGGGCTTTGCAGCAGCGCGGAGTAAAGACAGACTCTGCGCATGCGGTGTGTGCAATTCTTGATGTGTGTTAATACACATTCAAATGATGTATGGACCGTAGCATGCTTGCATATGTATTATGAGATGCCCACTCCCCTACTGCGGCAAACATTAAAAAGCGGTTCCATTGTAAACATTCAAGTATAAAATCCTCACTGTTACAAAGGCATGCAGCAAAAGCCGCTTTCCTTGTCAACCAGGGATCACAGCCGCATTCCTTGTCAACCAGTTATCAAAGCGCGTTCCTTGTCAACCAGGGATCAAAGCGCCTTCCTTGTCAACCAGGGATCAAAGCGCCTTCCTTGTCAACCAGGGATCAAAGCGCCTTCCTTATCAACCAAGGATCACAGCCGCATTCCTTGTCAACCAGGGATCAAAGCGCTTTCCTTGCCAACCAGGGATGAAAGCGCCTTCCTTGCCAACCAGGGATCAAAGCGCCTTCCTTATCGACCAGGAAACACAGCCGCTTTCTCGTCAACCAGGGATCAAAGCACCTTCCTTGTCAACCAGGGATCACAGCCGCATTCCTTGTCAACCAGGGATCAAAGCGCCTTCCTTGTCAACCAGGTATCAAAGCGCTTTCCTTGTCAACCAGGGATCAAAGCGCCTTCCTTGTCAACCAGGGATCAAAGCGCCTTCCTTGTCAACCAGGGATCAAAGCGCTTTCCTTATCAACCAGGGATCACAGCCGCTTTCCTTGTCAACCAGGGATGAAAGCCAGGTACATCACGCAAAGTGCTTTACAGAAAGAAAGAAAGATTCAATGGAGATCCAGGGAAAGACAAGTTGGTCCCTTGCCCAGACATGAATCCAGCTCATAGTTTGTTATTTGTAGGGTTGGCCAGAAGTTCTGGCCCAGAACCATACATTTCAAGGTATATACGGTGTACGTACGGTATTCTCAGCAAAGAAATCACCATACATACGGTCACATGCGGTGCAGATATAGGGTTCTGGCCAACCCTATGTATGTGTGTGAATTGTGAATATGCAGGTTTGGGGCAACAAGCAAACAATAGGCACATGTGCTTCAATGCTTGTGCATACATGCGGTCACATGCGGTGCAGATACACTGATTTGGCCGAACCTTACATATTTCAGAATGCGCAACAACAGTGGCTGAAGTTCAAAAACAACAAGCAGCATCTCGTGTTAGCAATCCCCGTCATCTCGTGCAATCCCAATCAGCATAGCAATCCCAGTGGTCTCCCAATCACGTAGCAATCCTAATGGTCTCCCAGTCACGTAGCAATCCCAAGCATCTCGTGCAATCCCAGGGATATCCCAGTCACGTAGCAATCCCAGTCATCTCGTGCAATCCCAGTGGTCTCCCAATCACGTAGCAATCCCAGTCATTAAGTGCAATCCCAGTGGTCTCCCAATCACGTAGCAATCCCAGTCATTAAGTGCAATCCCAGTGGTCTCCCAGTCACGTAGCAATCCCAGTCATCTCGTGCAATCCCAGTGGTCTCCCAATCACGTAGCAATCCCAGTCATTAAGTGCAATCCCAGTGGTCTCCCAATCACGTAGCAATCCCAATCATCTCGTGCGATCCCAGTGGTCTCCCAGTCACGTAGCAATCCCAATCATCTCGTGCGATCCCAGTGGTCTCCCAGTCACGTAGCAATCCCATTAATTAAGTGCAATCCCAGTGGTCTCTCAGTCACGTAGCAATCCCAGTCATCTCGTGCAATCCCAGTCGTCTCCCAGTCACGTAGCAATCCCAGTCTTCTCGTGCAATCCCAGTGGTCTCCCAGTCACGTAGCAATCCCAATCATCTCGTGCAATCCCAGTGGTCTCCCAGTCACGTAGCAATCCCATTCATTTAGTGCAATCCCAGTCATCTTGTGTCAACAAGGTGGATTCTTTGAAATCAAAGACTCGGCTAAGCCTTTGTTCCATCCAGCCAATTTTCGAACTACGTCCAGGCATAGAAACACCTATGGGCTATGGGCACTGTCTGCTCAGCTGTGTGTATGCCTTTGTTCCATCCAGCCAAATTTTAATTTACGTCCAGGCATAGGAACACCTATGGGCACTGTCTGCTCAGCTATGTGTACACACATAGTAGGCACAAAATAAGCATAATTGCATTAGCAAGGCAGGCTGCTTTAGCCTTCTTTTTATATACCGTACCTTTTTGATAACACCCCGCATAAATATCGTTTTTTGCCCTGCGGTGTGACTGCGGTAAGCTTTAATATATATCTTTTTTGGCCCTGCGGGGTTGTGCGGGATCAGTAATTATATTTTTTTGTTGGTCGCAGAGGCCACCCGTCTTGGGG
>Ga0307963_1001293_pt1:17500-19037 | contig 19037 bp, 15 predicted proteins | sample OrgLakmetagen594_FD_201829 | JGI IMG/M metagenome (GOLD analysis project Ga0307963, IMG submission 201829) | Saline water microbial communities from Organic Lake, Antarctica - #594 | ecosystem: Environmental > Aquatic > Non-marine Saline and Alkaline > Saline | place: Antarctica... | reverse complement strand
GGGAGCAATCAGGGGGTGGGAAGGAGGGGGGACAAGCAGGGGGTGGGGAGGGGGAAGGAGTAGGTGAGGGAAGGGCTCAAGCGGGGGGTGGGATGTGGGATGGTGGGGGATGGGGACCATGCAGCAGTCCTGGCACAGAGCGCAAGTGTGAAGAAGACACAGCCTGCGTTCCAGATGCACAGAGACTTGAACGCGGCATGGAACCTGTGGAACGTCTTGGCTGCAGAGTATGCTGGACTGCCTAGGCCAGCAGATTTGAAACAGCCGCCTGCAGCACACTGCTGCAATTTGACACGCTATTCTTTCTCGGTTCCAGCAACTTGAAATAACGAGTTTAAAAGATGAAGATACCGTGGTACAATAGTCGGCATACGCTCATTTCTAGATTAAGGGATGGCAAACCAAGAATGATAAGTGGCCAATTTTTTGTTGTGCGTGTTGGGGTCCACTGACTCAGCATCTCTCCAAACACCTCTCATCCTATGCTTCAAATCTGCAGTAAGCTCTTGCATGGGAATAGCACACCTAGTTTGAACAGCTCGTACATACAACTCACGCCCACGCAGTCCTTGAAAAGCGCTCAGTATTTGAGCAGTCCAACAGGCATTTGAACGAGGCTGTAAGCAAGTTGAGGTCAGCATGCATGCAGGAAGTTGAGATCAGCTTGCACGGTGCAAACACTGTTGGGAAAAACATGGAACGACTAGTGAGGAGGGAACTTGAAACCAAAGAAATGCCTGCCAAAGAAAAAGTCAGCAACATGCACATATGAAAAAATCCGGGGATGCTTGACTATTTAACTTGTTTTATTCAGTGCTGCAAGCAAACTACTTTGTACCTTCTTCCCCCTTTCCAACAGTTATTTTTGTGGTGCTACAAGCAACAAACACCCCTCACTGTTTTGACAGTGCTATACATACGCAGCCTAGCATTCACACGTTTTGACTGGTGGCTTAATCTGTAACACCTGTAAAATGAGGTAGGAGCCTCATGTCTACACAGCCCTTTGCAACTTTTATCTTAATCATAATGAGAACGATCATCAACTTAGCCAGTGCAAACGGTTACAATAGAAGGTGAACTTCAGCCAAGTAATTCAGCTGATCGGCTGCTGACTGGTTCTATATCAGCCACAAATAATTCCACAAATTTAAAAATTAGGAAGAATATATATAGAGTTCTGCCGAAAAAGGATATAAAATAGTGGTGCAGCGGCTGCGCTTGGGGAATCCTAGGTCGTGCAAGTCATCATCAGCAAGTCTTGTGTGAAAAGGCATGGCAGGTGTGTGCAAACTTTTACAGCTATAAAGACCTTATGGGTGATGCAAGATGTCTGTTGGAACTTCCTGCCATTCTCAATTCCGGACAGCGCTTGCACCGAGCACACGTCATCACAACAACAAGTGGCCGGAATGCAATTGTGCTCCAGCTTGATGTAGCAGCAAAGATTGGGCTGCCAAAAAAAAAGGTGTAGTGCGCCATTATCATTAATTCTGCAGATGACAGCGGAAAATCTTTCTGGAATCAGGCACTTTGC
>Ga0307963_1001293_pt1:0-12500 | contig 19037 bp, 15 predicted proteins | sample OrgLakmetagen594_FD_201829 | JGI IMG/M metagenome (GOLD analysis project Ga0307963, IMG submission 201829) | Saline water microbial communities from Organic Lake, Antarctica - #594 | ecosystem: Environmental > Aquatic > Non-marine Saline and Alkaline > Saline | place: Antarctica: Organic... | reverse complement strand
AGCCAGATGTAAATGGTGTGGCCTCTTTTGTGGCTGGGTGCCTAGCCCTTTTCCCTTGATTTTTCTAGCCCCTTTTCAAATTGGTTACAGACTTTTTTTCAAGCTTCCGCTCAGATGCCCCCCAGAGGCATATATCCCAGGGCCTATAGCGATGTAACCTTACCTTACTTTACTGCCAGTTCAAGCCGCGATGTAACCCATCATGATATTTATATATCATGTACCTATATGTAACCTTACCTTACCTCACTGTCAATTCAAGCCAGGTGAACAAATACCTCCTTCTCCAGTATTGGGGTAAAGAGCGAAGGCACGAAAATGCGCGGCTGAGGTTGCTGGGTTCTTTAAGAAAGCTTGGCCCCAGTAATAAAAAACAAGAAAGTCCTGCAGTTCCACTCATTTGGCAATCAGCGCCACACATTGAAAGAAGCAATCTCTATCCCTCAGCACGCCCATTATTTCTGAGGTAAAGGCAAACAAGTCTCAGAATGAAGGAATACAAAACTGGCATTAGCCTGATTTCAATAGAATGTGTCAAGGCTGTTCGAGATATTTCCAGAAATGGTCAATTGCACACATTTTGACAAGAACTAATGCACAATTTTTGACACGAACAAATAATGTCATAAAATACAAAAAAATGCTGTATAAGAAACTATCACGCAAGTCCACCACCCTAAACAGGCGCCTGAAATATTACATGCATCTGTTGCTAGGCTAAGTTGGCCATGTCCCCTTCCCCCCGCTGCAAGGAGCCGGGCCTCTTTTTAATCAAGAAAAGCATTATAGTACGATGATCCATTTCAGTCATTGATCAATGCGTGCCCTCAAGACCTGAACCCAGTATCAAGCCCAGCGGGCTGTCAGGAGGGGGAAACTCCCCTCCTGTAGGATCCCGGTGCTCTTGGAACTTGAAGGCAACGGACAGGCACACGTTAGCGCCGACGAAGCAGCCCACAGAAATTGCAAACGAGGTTGCTGGCCCGTACCTGGATATGCGACCGCAAACAATGATCAAAGGTGGCAGGGCAGCTGTAAAGTGTGCTCGCTTAGCAATGACGTGCAATTTACACAAAGTTGCTCTTGACCGTTCTTACATGTATTGTCTTAAACTTTGCTAAGGCTAGCTTTGGAGAGGCTTTAAGTGACAAGTAAATAGTCGTACGCAAAGTGGTAGGAAAACTGCAAAGCAAGCACCTGTCTTGGCAAATTAGCGTTTTTTTGGGACTGATATAGGCGTCTACTCAGCAGAGGAAACTCACAGGTTCATTTGGCTGGGAATCAGGGTGGAGGGTGCGTGCATTAGAATAGTGGAAATCAGATGGCCCTGCAAAGAAACAGAGAACAAGTCGTTGGAGACTCATTCTGTACGAGTTCTCTGTTAGAGGCTACAACGCAGCACCTGTCAGCCTTTAAGCATCCTTAAAAAACAGAGGACTGGAGCAAGCCAGTATTCCAAACGTACGCTAAACACTTGTGCAGTATGTGAGCATGATGCGTACAGTATAACTTTGGATTTTAAAGAAAAAGCCATGAAAGCAAGCATTTGTAGTCAGTAACAATACTCCATGACTTCTGGTTATAGCTTAAGGAGCTGCCGCTACCCTCAGCACACCTAGTCACCACGCGTCCTCCCCGTTACCTGAGAGAAGCCGAGGGCAAAGATGAGGGCTAGGGGCGCATAGTCCACGTCAAAGTATTGCGTGAGCATCCACGCATTTGGTGTTACAACGTGGCAGAACAGCAGGCCTGCAGCAATGCCTCCTCTGTGGACAGCACCCAGAGTCAAATCGTAGGTACGTATGTGTGTGTGCGTGTATGTGCGTGCACGTGTGTTGTGTGTTTTGTGTGTGCATGTGTATTGTGTGTATGTGTGCGTGTGTGTGTGCGTGTGTGCGTGTGCGTGTGTGAGCAAGTTTAATCTTAAGCTAGTTACCCCTCTCTGTTAACTTGCAATCAACGATAGAAGAACAAATGAGCTCCTTGTTAATGTAGAAAAGGCAATCTTCCCCCTCCTACAGTCAAGCTGTCACGTTCTTTCGCTTGACCCGTCAGTATCCCAAGTGACGAGCAGATAGAGAACAATTGAATCAGGGGAGTTCATCATGTTTTATACACCTTGACTCTGTACATTTGCTCATAAGTTCGTTGCCAGCATCCTGAACCTACACCTCCCTCAAGCACTTAAAGGCATTCTGTCAACAATGACAGACTTGAACGATTTGACATAGCGCACCCCGTAAACAGCACAGGAAGAGGGATGTTGCGTACATATTGAATTGCTCTGAAGCTGCCTCAGCAGCACTACACTGACCCTGATGCGCTCCTTAGCAAACAGTCGGCGCAAAGACAAAGAGCCTGGAGCTCAATGGAAAGCCTAGATGCTACAACACTGTATTAATGTCGACGCAACCTGTGTTGGGAGGGATAGGGCCGCACACTGACCTTGCAATGGAATAAGCCAGCACAGAGAGGGGCTCTGGCAGTCCATGGGCCCATGGTCCGTGGCCAGCCACCACACGCCCCAGGTAGTCCCCCACAGCAAACACCACTGCACACGCACAAATGTTTAAAAGGTACTACTTGCATATTCACAGGAAGATCTGCATACATAGACATACACACAAATGTTTGAAGAGCACTATTTGCATAATCACAGGAGGACGTTGAGATAGCAATTTGGCACCTCAAAGCTTTGCATGGCAGTTTTCTAATAGAGCTGCTACGGTGGGTGTATGTGTGGGCAAGGGCTCTAGAGAACACAAATAGGAAACAGTCATCCTGGCACGAATACAGGGTCGATGACAAACAAATCAGTTGTTAAGGCACCAAAGGGTTAGCCAGAGCTTTGAAGAAAACAAACCAGTTTTGGTTGGTATGTTTATGCAACCCAGCTGATCTGTCGAAATCACTTCATGGTAGGGTTGAAGGTGGAGTTGCTGCTGCAAACAAGGGTTGCCTCGGAATCCTGTGGTAAGGTGTTTTTGGGGGGGCACACAAGCAACCACGCACCGTACAGCAGGGGCACAAAGAGGTCACCAAAGAGGCGGCCTTTGTTCGTTCGGCTTGCACACGGCGAGACTGTGGCTGGGTTGTTCACGGAACAAATGAAGGAGCTGATGCCAGGGTGTGTGGCCATTGTCACTCCCCTGGAGTTCATGTGTGTGCGTGTGTGTGTATCATGGTTCAAGCTGTTGCCACAACTCTCCTAGAGCATTGTGACCTTCTCGTTCCTGTCCTTGTGTGTGCCCTGACAATGTAACAGGTACTTCAAAGGCCGTTAGTGATTTTGTGACAAAAATGAAGCGAGGGAGGGCCTGCCAGCTATCTTGTCCCGTTTTTTAATTGAGGAAGCAAGAACAGGATTCATGCTACTGAAGTGCTGGTGTATTCTACTGCAAGTGTTGTCAAGACAGACAGGCAGTCTGTAAGAGACAACAATACGTCAGGCATACAAAGAACAAGACTTTGAAAAGGCTTTCATCAGGATGCTCCATAACACACCTTTGGTATTTAAAGTGAAGGGTAAAAAGCATAAATACACCTATACGTCTCCATCAAGATGCCAGCAGCAGAGCTTATGGTGGCAATTCAAGCATGGCACTGCCACACGCATAGACTGAAATCATTGAGGCCAGACAAGCTTAATAAGAGCAGTATCCACGGTCTGTCTGGTGTCAGCTCCTGGGCCATCTTGGCAGCCACACACACGCGTATGCATGGCACAGGCATACAGGCAAAGGGACACGCACGCAGGCATAAAGGCAAAGGAACACGCGCACGTCTGTCAGGTGTCAGCTCCTGGGCCATTGTGGCAGCCACACACACGCTTATGCACGTGCACAGGCATACAGGCAAAGGAGCATGCACACGCACGTACAGGGAGAACCTCGTCGGAGTGGATGGATACATGAACGAGCATGTGATCAGCAGAGCACTGCCTATTTTTGCTGAAGGCACAAATTGGTGAAGAGAGGAGAAAATTGCCGCGGAGCAGGTTGTGACGTCTCAGATAATCATCGCTCTACAACCAGCGTTGTTCATCGAAATAAGGTTTAAAATGGAACGAGTGAGGAGCTGAAGACGGGGACAAAACACAGTACTTACGATTTGCAGCAAGTAGCCGCTGCCACGCAAATTCACAGTCACAGGCACATGAAACGGGCCGTTTCCTGTCGTAATCCAAATCCTAGTCGAAAAAAAACAACTCACAGGCACAGGAAGAGGGCCAGGCAGTAGATGGTGAAGGCGTGGCGGTGCTGCCAGGAGCGCTTACGCTGCGTGCGGTCTGTCTCCACACTGATGATGGCTGCACGGGTCTGCTCCACGCGTTGCCCAGTGGAGGTGCTGCTACCATCACCCTGCGTCAGGGCAACACAAACAGACAGCCGTTAACCCAACACATTTCAGCGTTATTTCAATTCAGCTTATCGGCAACAGTACTGGCGAGAGTTTTGACTCCTTGTTATATTGTGCGTTACAGCTTTTTCCCTTGACCGAAGCAGGGTTTTGGCGAACGCGTGAGTCAGCAGGGACGCAGCTTATTGTAAGGCATGCATTTCACCAGGATGAGGGTTCCAGTGGCTTGAGAGGAGGAGACAGAGACCGTTGAAGAGAATCATTCTTGCAATGAATGATGTACATTGACAAGGCAAACCTTTTGATGAGAACAAAGTGATGTATGACGTGATGCACAAGAGCACAGAGGTGCGTGTGCGTGTGGGTGTGCGTGTGTGAGTGTGCGTGCGTGTGTGTGCGCATGCGTGTATGTGTGAGTGAGCGTATGTGTGAGCATGTGCGTATATGTAAGTGTGCGTGTGCGTACCTCCACCACAGTCAGCAGCGGCTCTTCGTAGTCATCGTCCACGGTCATAAGCCGGCGCTCCTGTGAGTGCATACATACATTCAATAGAGTCAAGTTGCACATTGTAATTTAAAACAAGGTATTTTTGTTTGTGTGACATGCAGGATATACTGCTAGAAGCTAAAGCTTGTTATATATGCAAGGACCTCTAGTTGCTGCGCCCGAACAGGCTACGTGTTGTCTAATTCCAATCAAATGGACAATCAGCATGCAAACCAGTGTCTTTGCCTTAAGCAGCAATGTCGACAATTGCGTTTGCTAGGAGTGGATTTCTGTTTGCTACCAATCAGCGGCTTTTGTTCCCTCTCTTTTTGCACCTTTGGGTCATCGATGATTCCGGCCAGGAGGAGCTTGTATCGGCCATAGGGCAGGTGGGGAAGGGCGGTATAGCCTGCTATGCACGCCAGGATGACCATGGCAGATAATGAAAAGTACCTGCGTGAATGTAGACACAACAAAAGCACCTGTGGGACAATTACACGCTTGCATGTTGGGATGACCACCACATACATATAGGAAGATAAGTCGTGTGGAAACTGTGTGCAAGAACTCCTTGCGCCCAAGGTCGATGAATGCATGAGTTGTGGAATTTTGGATGCAAAGGTCTGCGACCCAGCACATTAGTACGGATGTAGCATGCTGTGTAGGAGCAGATGAGCACCTCAAGTGGGGAGAAGGGGTAGCACAGCAAACACACACGTTATAAACAGTGTTGTGCACATACGGCGTCATTCCAAAATGGCACCGTAAATAACGATCGTAAATAACGGCGTTACCATCACTAAACTCTGACGATTGACGGCGTAATTTACTATTTCCACCGTCAATTTGACATAAATTACGCCGTCAGCGTCATTTACCATTGACGCCGTCAAGCGTCAGGTGCACAACACTGGTTATAAAGCACAGTAAACGCACAAGTTGTAGCCAATTAAGCGACTGTGCACAAAATAGCCTAGGCTTCCATGTTCTACAGCACAAGGGAACTTTTGAAGGGCAGTGTTACCCTTTAAGATCTAAGTGTGTGCACCAAGAGTTTACTTTATCAAAATCAGTTACTTTCGTTCAGAAGCAGGAGAGGAAACTTATGCTCAAGGTCGCTAAAGGTTGAAAATATTGAAGCCTTTCTGCAATGCGCAACTTCGACGTCCATGCAAACCGTTACACGCACGACAGTATTACATGAAAGTAGATTCTTGACGTAAAAAGTTGCAGAAGGCCCCTTGTCCTCATGGGCACTTGATACCATACACTGGTGCCTGTTTTTGATCACGACAACAATTCCCCTACCAAAAAGCACCTGGATAAACAAACCACTCCATATACATACACACATACTTGCGTGCAGGAGCACACACACACACGCACACACACACAAAGCAAGCAACGCCTAGATTAAACACGGACGCACATAAAGGCTGCAGGTGCAACGTCCTCTGCGGTGGGTTGACCAGATCCATTGTCTGTGGCCTGGAGCTGAGCTATGAAGGATAGGGAGCTGGTGAGCACGCCCCCAATGGCAATGCCGGATACCACGCCCTGTGAAGGGAGGAGATACGTGCAGATATGTGCAATGCGACGTTTGGGTTGCAGTTAGGTATTATTTGAGTTGGTTACCCATCCTTGCCTTTTGAAATTGAACCTGCCAGGTTCTAGGCTTGTTATATTAAAAGCAGGGATGGGTCATACGGCGTATTTGTATAATAAGCCGTATGGTATTTAACGCGTATTTTACCGTATTGAACAAATTGGGCCGTATTATACGATAAATTTGCCTTTTTTTGCCTTTCTTGGCCTTTTCAGGCAATTTCCGCCCCAACAACGACCTTTCTGTGAGCTTTCAGTGCTATTCTATAATACATTAATAATAAATAAAAAACTGGAAAAGAATTGGGAACGTTTCGGGTAATTTTGGGGCGAATCGGGTCCATTTTGGGTCCAAAATCGGCACTCCCAAATTGCATAAAATACGGAACCGTATTATACGCGTATTGCATATTAATGCGTATTTTACCGTATTGAACGTCTCTGAGGTCCGTATGACCCATCCCTGATTAAAAGTAGTTGTAATATCATTAAAGGCAAGGATGAATAACCAACTCAGATAAATCCTAGCTGCCACCCGAATGTTGCATTATATAATCCTAGAAAATGGGCCCAGGCTACATGCAGAAGAAGGGACACGCGCTTGTTTCAAGTCCAGGGAGTAGTGAGCACATCCCCAACGGCGATGCTGACGACTACGGACCCTGCAAAAGTTTCAACACTATAGATATCCATGCAGACTCAACAACATTTTGTACAATTGAAGAAAATAAACTCCACAAGCCGTTGCAGGGCCTTGCTTCTGACAAATTTTCTCATTTGAAACCATGCTTCAGCTTAACATCCTGCTTGCTTGTACAAGCACACACACACACTCTCTCTCTCTCTCTCTCTCTCTCTCTCTCTCTCTCTGCCCCTTGCGGACATATTACCCAATAATGTCTTGTTGCCACAGCCCTCCTTCTCACCCCACCTACTTAGTGCAAAGCGGCTCCCCCCAACTCTCACCTGATGTGCTTGAGCCACAAAACATGCGCGTTGGGTATGCACAAGTGCAAAGATAAGCCTAGTACATGTGTAAATGCAATACTCAAATTCTCACCCCCCCACTCACTCACCCACAAACAATACGCCACGGGCCAGCTGGTATGAAAGCACACGGGTGCGTGCCCGATCTTGTCCTTTACCCCGACCACCCTCGCCCCCCTTCCTCCACTCCTACGACAAAATGCTCACCCTGATGTGCACGGGCGAAAACAAGGACGCCAGCTGCAAAGTCCCCCCCTGCAGCAACGCGGTGCACAGGCCCATGAGGCCTATGGAGGGCATCGTGAACTTGGCCATCAGGTCACCGGACACCTCAGTCTTCAGCGCCTGCGGTTGGTGTGTTGTGTAGGGAATGTTTGATTTGCCTGTGGAAATTTGGGCTGCTGGGCACCTCAGTCCTTAGCGCCTGCGGATGTTGTATTGGTGTGTTGAGGCAGGGAATGTTGGTTTACCTCTGGGGATTAAGGCCGCTGGACACCTCAATCTTCAGCGCATGCAGCTGCTGGTTTCAGTCAAGGGTATTTGTGCTGCCAATTGGCTGTTGCAGAGTCCTGTCGTATGCTTTAGTAGATGCTGCAACACATCAACTGATTGCAATCGTAATCCCAGGGTGAAGCGGGTGGAGGTGTTGCTCTGTTGACCGTACCTACCACACCAAGGTACACTGACGTTGTGCACCAAGCATCATAAGAAGCCCTCCCACCTTTTGATACAGAACGCATACGGCAAAGCCAGTCACAGGCAGCAGCAGCACAGCAGCGGGAACAACAATAGCAAGAAAGGAATGTTGGACACGCGCACAAGAAGATTGCAGTCAGTTGACTGGATTGCTTTCCAGGATCAAAAAGATGAGTGTGATGGAACTACAGGATCTATTATCATGAGAGTAGCATGCCGAATTTAGACCAGACTGACTGTAGGAATAAGGACACGAAACCCTTCAGTGTGCTTTGCTAACTCGACAACATCTATGTGTCAACCGGGGACGCTGCAAAAAGGACTCGTTTGAGCACCAAAAATACAAGAACGTGTCAGACACAAAGCACTAGACCTGCTGTGAACACCTAAATGATGAGAGCATGATGACCAACATCAGAGACATTTCGTGCCATCAAATTATTCAGGGATCTCGGCACCCACCAACGCTGCTGTGGAGGCCAGCATGATAAGCGTGATGACTAGTGGCTGCAGCACCAGCACTCTCAGCGACAGGTGGCGCTGGAACTTGATGAGAAGGGCCAAGGTGGCAAGGTTGCTGTAGGTGGTGTGTGTGTGTGAGTGCGTGTGAGTGAGTGTGTGTCTGTGTGTGTCTGTGTGTGTGAGTGTATGTGTGTGTTTGTGTGAGAGCGTGTGTATCTGTCTGTGCGAGTGTGTGTGTTTATGTGTGTGCGTGTGTGCACATGCGTTTGTGTGTGTGAGAGTGCATGCTCGTGTGTGTGAGTGCATGTGTGTATGTGTGAGTGCATGTTTATGTGTATGTGTATGTGCATGTGCACGTGTATGTGTGTGTGTGTGTGAGAGTGCATGTGCATGTGTGTGTGTGTGTGTGTGTGTGTGTGTGTGTGTGTGTGTGTGTGAGCGCGCGAGTGTGTGTATGTGTATGTTGCGTATGTGTGAGTGCATGTGCATGTGTGTGTATGTGTGTGTATGTGTGTGCGTGCTTGCATGCGTGCATGTGTAAGTGTGCTCACACAAAACTTCATGCCAGTGCGACTTGCGGCACACGTGCCTCCCACGCAGAAAGCGCAGAGCGTCAAATTGGGTGCTCCACAAAACAAAACAAACTCACAGCGCGTTGAAGGCCAGCGCGAAGAGGCTCATGAAGTTGTCCGCAACGAACTCATTGTAAGGTCTGACTTGAAACCTTACATCGTAGAATTCCTTTTCCGTAAGGAACACGTTCCACGGCAAGAGCGTGGCAGTGCCCAGCAAGGTAAAGATAACGTACACAACGCCGTAGCTGTCCTTAATCTCTTCCCGTCCCATGCTGCATCAGTTTGTATAAAACTGTGCTTAAAAAAGATGTCAAACAGGGAATTGTCACAGCCAAGTGGAACTTTCATTTATTACATAAATTAAACCTCAACATGCCCATTGACTCATTCTGGGTCAGTGCCGGACAAGCGAGTGCTGTGGGTGAGTCCCTGGCGATCCTTGGACACAAACGGACGCCATAACACACACACACACACACACACACACACACACACACACTTACACATATGCGTGCACGCGCATGCACACGCACGCGCACTCATACTCACACTCGTCTGCAAACAAACTTGTGTGTGTGTATGAGTGTGCGTGCATGCACACGCATAACTCACGCACGCACTCACGTACGCGCAAGCGTACGCAAGCGCACACACACATACACACAGACACACACACACACACACACACACACACACACACACACACACACACACACACACACACACACACACACACACACATACACACACACAGACACGCGCACACGCAAATTTACGCACTCGCACACGCGCAAACATATGCGCGTGCAACCACACATACACACATACACACAGGTACAGGTACACAAACATACGCGCACACACACGCACACACACAAGCACACACGCACACAAATGCACACACACGCACACGCACAGCACATGCACACACACATACATACATACATGAACATACACGCACACGCGCACCTACTGCATATGCACACGCAAACACTCATGCACACGTACTCACATACACACACGCAAGCGCACGCAAAGCACGCACTAAACGCACCCCCTCCCCCCCCCCTGCCCCACACGTAAACACATACATGCATAAACACCCTCACTCACACAAGCATACATACGTACGCTCAAACACACTCAAGCACACACACAAGCACATACAAACACACACAAGCACACACAAACACATACACACACAAACACAAGCACACACACACAAGCACACTCAAGCACACACAAGCACACACAAGCACACACAAAATAACCTGAGGTTGTACATAATTACTTGCGACACAGTGGGAGGCATCGTTGGGTGCACCACAATTGGAGCCCTGTTCGTGCGCACCAGTGTAGACCGAATGGTAAGGCAAATAAGTAGAGATGACAATCTTTGTTGTTCAAGGTACTTATTTCTTCGTACCATCAGGCTTGGACCCCTGCTTGCACCGATCCTATAAATTTTGCCTTACCCTGTCTGATGTTGCAGATGGACCCAGACTATGAACAGGCAAATTTAGAACAGTTTCAGAACAGCCAAAAAACAAGTGTCAAGCGGCGATCGAGGATGCGGCCTGAGGATTTGTTAGGAAAGCCAGAGCAGAATGGGCGCCCACCCAATGGGAAGAAAGAGTAGACCACCGTTTTGATGTTCCTCCTATTATTTATTACAAAATGCACCTTTAGTTCCATGCTTTTTTGATCCGCCAAAGGTTTGCCATGCTATATCATGTATCATTTAACTTGCATGCACAATCTTCTCCGTGAATAACCGTGTTTGGAGCGACTAAACCATTGTCTTGAAGTGACGCTTGCCCCTTTCTTGTTTTTTTCTTGTGTGTACCGTTCGATGACTGCTGGCTACAATTTGAACTGGTGAAGGTTATCTGATTACCTACATTTTTAATCGCACTTTGATCGCGCCTCCTTGTCCTCCGCTCGTTTTCAAGGAATCCTTTCATGGTATGAGAAATACCTAGTACCTAGAAATGATTCAGTGCAAAGGGAAGTTCATACGCATCAGGGAGGGTTTAAACACAGAAGCAACCTTTGTACTTACCCATGACCAAGTCCCCCTTGGTCATATGCGTCATCAGCGCTTCTTACAAGGTTTACAACAAAAGGCCTTCAGTCAAGAAGTGCAACTGCTAGTCTGCTCATAAAAAGCAATTAGTCCATGGAGAATTGTCGTTGTCATTAACAGCACTTACTGGAACTCAAAGCCCTTAACTGGAGGGAGTGGGCCTTCACTTATGGGAGTTATATCACAAACAAAGAAACTAGTAGCTAACTCTCAGTCAATTGGGGCGGGAGTGCGTGCACCGCGCCCTCAATCCAACAAAATTACCAGAGTCGTCTGAGGCCCCAAATGGGGGTGTTTTTCTAATGTTGGCTCCATATGGTAGGTGTCCATAACAGTTAAGTTTGACTTTTGCCAATGACGGCACACAGGCAAAATCAGCTGCGGCATGAACCCTACATTTCAGGGGGCACCCGTATGCTGGATCTGACAACCCACTGCACCAAGTCACATGATTTCTGGTGGTATGGAGTTCTTGTAATAAATAAATATGATTGCAAAGGAAATGAACTGGAACAGTGAAGTGGTTAATGACGGAGCTGAGCATGTGCTGTTTACCAATAGAAAGCCACCAAATTAGGGTCTGGGTGGTCAGGGTGAGCTTTAACCCCTGTCAATTTGCACACACATTTACTTAGAAGGATATAAGCACATCCTCGTGCAGCCTACCTTGATGGATCGCTTTTGGAACCATTTGTCCAGCAGCATTGTGCCTGTTGATAATCATTCTATTTATAATGGGACGACTGCAGCCTGACAGCATGTGGTAGGTGCCGTCTATCTTCTGGCAGATACGATGGGGCAGATTGGTGGGCTTTCTATATGGTTGCACTGAGCGACACACTTTTGGTTGTATATCAAACCTGTGCGGCAGAGCATTACATTTTTCTTTTCTCCAGAGGTGACACTTACATTTTTCCAGAATGAGTTATGTCTTTCTCGACAATGCCTTCCTTGATCAGTTCTTGGTATTTTGTATTTTGTGTAGCACTTTGTGGACTGATGGTTTGAAACCTTTTTTAATATAGGACCTGTGTTCAACGTGCATGTGTGCTTTTACAGCATCAAGATCTGAGAAAACGGAGAGCCTTTCTGCTGGAGGCCCTGATTGGCAGGTGTTGACGTCGGAAAAGAGTGGGCTGTTGCAGGCGGCTTGAATCAACTAGAATCAACCACGAAATTGCCAGTTGTTTTAACACGGGGTGCGAGTAAAAAAATGGTTATTTCAACCATAGTTGATTTCAAT
>Ga0307963_1001290_pt1 | contig 19059 bp, 19 predicted proteins | sample OrgLakmetagen594_FD_201829 | JGI IMG/M metagenome (GOLD analysis project Ga0307963, IMG submission 201829) | Saline water microbial communities from Organic Lake, Antarctica - #594 | ecosystem: Environmental > Aquatic > Non-marine Saline and Alkaline > Saline | place: Antarctica: Organic Lake... | reverse complement strand
CCCCCCCCCCGTACGGATCCGGTCGTGTTCGAGCTAAAGGAGCAGGTCCGGTACCAGACTACCAGGCTTACTTTATTAAAGCAAACAAGTTGCAAAGGCATAGGTTAACTTAGTCCACAGTTATCAGCGTTCTACCCTTGTCAACTGCGACTGCCAGTGTAATTGCAGGCTTAGGAAGTGCATGGGGAATGGTAGGAATGATCAGCCACTTTGAACCAAGCAATAAGAAAGTAGGGAGCAGACACAATGGTGTAGGAAGGAAGTGACGCGAATGATGACGCCCGCAAAAGGCTGTCTAAAACCTGAAAATCAATACCAGAATTCGCTTGCACTCTCTCAGATGGACAAATATTTAGAAAGGCACAGCAATATCCAAGCCACGGACTTAATATGGCCAGGCTAATCCTGTTTCATGGTTTTCACTGCATAAATACACAACCGCGACTGGCAACCCTGTACCCTTCCCTTTTGAAACTGAATCAGAGATTGACACCCCCCGTTCCCCAAAATGAATTAACGTTATTCCTTGTGGAGGAGATCAATAAGTCTCGAAAGGTTTTCCCCGCTGATACGGAGAGTGGTTGGTGCAAACTTTCTTGAAATGACTATGGTATGGATATCACTGGCAATTTCCACTTGTGGAGGGGTTCCCCAGAGCGACTTTTCCAGTGTGCTTCGTATCTTGCACAGTGTTTACACTACATGAGCTATGAATGTTGGGGTTTAAAAGGCTGAATATCATTATATGGATATCTGGTGGGTCTTTTCCCCCATTTTCTTTTGTAGGGATATATTGTACAGCCTTTCCGGGAACACCCCGCATCAACATCTTGTAGTCTTGTACTCACAAAGCAGCTTTGAAAAGTGCACCGGTATATATTGGCAATTAAAGTATGTGCCCCCGCATGCAATGGCAAAAGAGCACATCAAAATACGTCAATATGTCCATTTTGGGTCTCCGTGGCCCCCCTCTGCAAATGATACACTGCTGAAAGTCAGTGGCAGCTGTGCTACGAATTTACGAGCAGGTCTGAATGGGCTTGCTTCATCAAGCACTGCGCTTTATCTTCCTTTTACCAGTCCTTAACAAGAGAGAGCTTGTAGTGACATGTGTCCCCATACCTGGGCTCTCCAGCATTCCAAGGATTCCACTTTGAGTGACCCCTTAATGCTGATTTTCTGTGACACTTCCTTGCCTCACCTCCACCACCTCTGTTGCAGGCCGAATAGCTGCAGGGCTAACAGTCTGGTCTGGGCTAATAGGGCTAATAGTTGCAGGCCTAATAGTTGCAGGCCTAATAGTTGCAGGACTAATAGTCTGGTCTGGGCTAATAGGGCTAATAGTTGCAGGCCTAATAGTTGCAGGACTAATAGTTGGGGGGCTAATAGTCTGGTCTGGGCTAATAGGGCTAATAGTTGCTGGCCTAATAGCTGCAAATGTTAAATCTGGCTGAGGGGTGATCATGGATGTTCAAAACATACCCATTGTCAAGGCTGTACTTTGGCCAGCACGCCGTGCACTGTCCCGCAACATTGCATAAATCCGGGAAAGTCTTTGGCTTCACGTCGTCAGATTTTTTTTGTTACGCTTTTTGGTGTTAGTAATGGCGTTTTCCACAAATGATTAGAAAGCAGCCCTAGGAAGGGCTGGCTCTTGCGTGTTGCTATCCTGATTTTGCCCTGCATTCACATGGAGGGCAGCACAGTACGTATGATGTATGATTGTGCGCAAAACTCACTGTCCCTTTCTACAGGTTGCTAAGCTGGTTGCCTGGAAGGCTCAGATGGATGAAACTGTTCAAGCACGGCAGACATCTATTGGCCGCAACTTCAGCCCATCAGCAGAAGGATTTTTCAACGGCAAGGCTGGTGACACAGCAGATCCAAGATGCATCCAGTCCAGTCTTGTTGAGCAGATGGCAGACATGCAGAAGCAGATGCACGTGTTGGAGCAGCAGTTGCAGCAACAGCAGGCCAGTGAGCAGCAGCTCAGGTGGCAGCTACTGTCTTTGCAGGCAAAGGCGGGACCACCATCTACAAGGCATGATGTGCCGAGCCAGGAACAGGTCAATGAGGGACAAAACAGTCTGCCAGGTGATTTGATAGCTATGTTGACTTGGACGGTTTATATTACAGAGAGAGACAATAGCCAGACAGGAAACCCAAAACATTAAGTAACTAGCCAACTGCTAACCTGCCTGAATACCCAACAAGCTATGCTTCCTCAATAAAGGTCCACGCTCTTCTAACCTTGTTCAAGTCATAGAAACATGCAAACACACATTCTTTAAATCAGTACTATATGGTACACTTCAAAGGACGAGCCATAATTGGACATACCAGTGAAAGCTGTTTAAAGTTGGGTTGCCTGAAAAGTCTGCAGACATTAAACTTACCCTTAATGAAGCTACTTGTATATTACCTTCAGCAGATTCTCCCCTTTTTCCTCTCTTAATGGTATTGGCCAGGGCCAAAGCAAAGCAATCACAGTGCTGATTTTGCTTGCTTATTGTCATCATATAATTAGGGTTGGCCAGAACCATATACATACGGTGTATATACGGTATTTTTGGCAGGGAGATCACCAAATATACGGTCATATACGGTGTATATTTACGGTCCTGGCCAACCCTACATATAATCAATGCCGCAGGTACTGGCATCGCAAACAAAAAATCCTCGGGCAGTGTTCACCTCTCATGTGGCTCAATGTGAGTGTGATTTGGTGTGTGTGCGTCTCAGAACAAAAGTTTCACATGCTGCTATTTGCACCGATAACGCTGTCATAGCAGCACCTGAGTGAATGAATCTTACATGAATGAACCTTGCATGAATGCACCTTGCATGTTGGCTCTGCTGCTAGAATGATTACTGTCTTGATAGATTCACATGAAGCTTTTCTTGACATTCAATGTGTGGAGTCCTTTAGGAAAAATGAGTGTAGAAAGGACAAAGCATCGCATCACTGTTTCCGTCAAGAAGTGTATCATGATCGTGGGATGGTTTTTGGCGATTGGCTAATGGAAGGAAAGTCTACACTGTATACTTTCAAATCTTCCATGTTGCTTTTATGTAACAAGAAAGCAAAAAGCTCAAGGCAGACATTGCAAGGGTTTGCTGCTGCTCTAGGAGTGAGACTCGTTATGCGCTTTCACTCGTTATTGAACTACAGCAGCATGCTGGTGCTCTTAAACGATCTTTTGCCTTACCAAAATCTTGCTTGTTGTTTCCGCCTTTTTCCCATTTGTCAAAAGCACTGTGCACGCATTAATTTGCAGGGACAACGTTGCGCGGACACAAATGTCTTGTCTTCCAGAGGATACTGTGCAATTGCGTGTGGTAGGTTCGGTGTTGATGGGCTCCAGTTGAGAGCATGCAAGTTTGGTAGTTCTGCCAATAAGCTGAGATTAGGTTCAGACCCATTATAGGGTTGGCCAGAACCTTTTACGTACGCCGCATATGACCGACCGTATAGTTGATGAAATCCCTGCAAACATTTTTGTATGTGCCGTAGAGACTTGTGACCAATGCGACTTTTGATGTTTGATAAAACCCCAATGCAAGCTAAGCAAGGGGCACACAATTTAATGATTTACCTCAATGCGGCCTATGCGAGGGCCCTCTGGAGCTGCACGCACATGCATTTGTACACGAGTGTGCGCGCGTACGTGTGTGTGTGCGTGTGCATGTGTGCGTGCGTGCGCGTACGTGCGTGTGTGTGCGCGTGTGTGTGTGCGTGCGTGTACGTGTGTGCGTTGTGTACGTGTGTGCGTGTGTACGGTTGTGTACGTACGTGTGTGCGTGCGTTGTGTACTCGTGTGTGTGTGTGCACGTGCGTGTGTGTGCGTTGCGTGCAGGTACGTTTGTGTGCGCGTACGTGTGAGTGCATGCTCATGTGAAGGGATTGAAGACGTGCTTCCTCCCCTCTGTGTCCCTAATAGTTAATTAAACCCAATGCAAAGTTCGTGAGGCCCTAACTTAGTTATTTAAATGCTCCCGACGCACCGCGTGGGGGTCAGAAACGTTCGCGGTACGCGGTGATATACCGTCTCCACAGTACACCGTATATATAATATATATATATATATATATATATATATATGTATGGTTCTGGCCAACCCTACACATTTACTTAAGTTCTTTGCTGGCTTTTTTGCTGTGAGAGTACAATTAAGAATTACATTGCAGGTGATTGTGCAGGAACAAATTCTCTGGTACCAAAGCAGCTCAAGGCAGTCAGTGTGCAAGGCTGTGCTCTGATTTTGAACACGTCATCAATTTGTGCCCATGACATTAACTGGAGCCTAAAGCCATTCAAACTTCCACCAACTAGGCCTGTGCATTTTACAAGTAGAACAGCAGACAGATGCATTTGGTCTGTCAATCTTTCAAGTTATCCCAGGCAAACAGGGTACGTCCACTTGCCTTGCAGCTTATAAACGGAATGAACGACAGCCTGTCACGGCGTATAGGGGCGCTAGAAGTCCTAGCTCCAGCAAGCAACACGCTGCATTTGACGCGACCAACATCTTTCAGAAATGCAAAGGAAGGAAATGCGGCACCTGAGGCCGTGCTGGAGGCTGTGCTTAATGAGGTAGGCACTCATTTCGTAAATCATGTGTCAGTGCAACTGCAAGGGAGAGGTTGCATTAACTGGTACTAACTGCAATACAATTCTAGGGGATTCCGCTTCTAGAGGTCAAGGATGTATTTCCTAGTTGAGGCATGTTACCAAAGCACATATTTTACAGGGTTGAGCAAGGCAGATTGTTCTTTCGCAGGTGGGTCCTGGACTTGCTGCTGCATTGGAGGAAGCAGAGATGGCCAATGAGCGCTCTTGTACAATGCAAGAAGAGTTGACTGGACTATTGAATCAGGTAATGCTAGATAGTTGGAAATGCTTACAGTAGGGGTGGCCTTGAGAACGGCGGCTGACTGGTTTTCATCACCCACAGATAAATCCAAGACCTTAGTTCCAAGTTATTACCTAGTGTTCAGCTGAGAAAGGTGTCAAAACTAGTTACCCTTCTTTGCTCTCAGCCCAGCACCACCTACAATGCACGTGGGTGGTGCCCATGCATCTAGAGCATGGGCACAAGCGATGCGTTGGCAGTCTAATGCGTGGGCACAAACATGAGACTTTATACCCATATTTGCTCTTCCTCAAGCCCCTTGAACTGCAAAGTTCTCTGCTCTTTTGTCAACTATAACTCTGAAGCTCGGCAAATGATCCACAGGGCTGAAGGCAACCATGGCATATAACACAACCCCCCCCATATGTTTGTTATGATGCCATAGGTTGAAGACTTATCAAGTGGTGTGATTATTGCCACCGAGAAAATCAACAGACGATTGGTGAAGCTTGAGGGTTTGCAGGGTCTACAGCATTTGCCTTCCAATCCTGATTCAAAGGTTGGTGGCTTGGTAAAAATATTTTATAACTTCATGGTTGTACACTTATGGTCAGAATAAAGCTCATTGCCATCTTTTGCAGTTTCAAAGCGTTTACAAGCTTGCTTTAATCCGACATCTAGGTAGAGGGAAGCACCTGCTGCACCAAAGCTCGATCAACTTTGCCCAATGCCTTTCCTTACTCTCAACTACCGTCCCACTACACACACACACACATACACACACACACATACATACACACAACACACACACTGTCAGGCGTCATCAATCGTTCAGGGCGTGATGCGAATGGCGCTCGAGCCCGCACGCACCCTTCAAGAGCAGTATAACATTGACTCGGACCGCTTTGGGTCATTTCAAAGGGAGAGAGAAGGGTCTCGTCCGTCATTCTCAGGAAGTACACACGTCACTTCTAAGCCGTCACGTGTTAGTCAACAGGAGCAGGAATATTCAGAGCACCAGCATCATCATCATTATCAGCAGCAGCAACCCAGGCTGTCGTCAAACCTGGCAGGCAGGCCATACAATGATGTTGTCAATCAGGCTCGGGAGGAACGTCTTCATGCCCAAGCAGCAAAGGCCAACCCCGCTGAGGACAGATCCTCTCCATCGGCAATGGAGATCAGGGCCAAGCTCGAAAAAATGGTGTTTGGGCAATCAAAGGCAGCACCTTCTGCAGCAGACACACGACCAGGAGGTGGAGAGCGGTCCAACGTGCTGCGGAAGAAGTTGTAGGTCTTCACGTTTTGCTACCTAGATTCTTCTGCTCTTTGTAAGTTTCATGTCTTTTTGCCTTTGATATGCCAATGTCTGTCTGTCCAAACTCAAAGCAAGCGGCTCACCTGTTGTGCTGTAGGTACAAGTGCAATGCTTGTTGATATTGTATGGTGACGGAAGCGCAAAAGTAGTAAATGTACAAGTAGCAGTGTGCAGTTGTTTGTCATTTCCTTTTTTCTTCCACTTTGCAAGTTCGTGATGTGAAAGGTGGAGCCAGCATTTATCCGAATCTACTGCTACACAAGGATTATTTTAGCAACTTGTATCGTATTACATGGTATATCGTATTTTTTACTTAAAAGGTAATGTTGTTGTGAGATGTGCGTGGCAAGGAACGGAGTGAAAGCGTCGATTTGGCTGACATCTCGTTCTTCCGGACAGCTTCTTCTTTTGGGATACAATAGTAGTCACATTTTTTATGTCTAATTGGAACTGGAATTTTTTGGAAGTATCTTCGCGAAAAAAACTATATTTATTGCACAGCACGTTCCCCAGCTTCATTCAGATCCATCCAACCTCGGCTGGGATTCGTTTCAGAGCATGAGAGTCCCAACTTCCTGATTGTCTATTTGAGCACTGTGCAGTTAAAGGGTTTACAAAGGGTTTACAAAGGGGGGCAACCGGCAGCCACATATGTTGGGCTGATGATAGGCATTGGGCTGTGCAGTTAAAAGAAAAACAACAGATATTCCCGAAGGTCGTAATTTGACTCAAAACCCCCTCTAATTTACCCATGAGATGGGTCGTACTTTATATCCCCTAATGATTACCTAATGAAAATGCATTAATCACTTTTGCATTATATTGAGTGGGTAAATGGCTGGCTCAATAAACGTTAATCAAAACGCCCTTTAATTTAAGGTAGGGTAGGGTTACATCACTCTCTGCCCCATAGGGCATCTCAGCGGAAGTTTGGAAAAAGCTGAAACTACACCTGGCTAACAAAAGAAACAGAGGAAACATGAAACAGATAAACAAAATCTGAGCTACAGGGCCCTGACCACTCTTCCGACTTCCTGCAGCCTGATTATTGGTTGGTAATTCCCTGATATGCTTCTCGGATAGAAGGCAAAAGCACTGCAACTCGAGCTTGCATTGTAAATGTGCACGGATTAATACCTGGATTATTGATACTTATACGCCCCTGGATTACCAATTAATCCAAAATCGTTGTAAATGCGCGAAAGATGGAAATCGGTAAATACTTATTCCTCAGCCTCACGCTAATACGATAAGAAATAATTTCATTCTGACGTGCGCCCCGACATTAAAAAAATTGTCTGTTGTTTTGCCCTGGTTCTGGTGTTTCTGCCTCACCATATTCCCCCAAAAGTTTAGTAAAGCAGATTTTGGCAGGTCTAGGCATCATGGATCGGAAAGGATTATAGGACAGGCACGGATGACTACTTCTAGCTACAGCCTCTGGATTGAGCCGAGCCCAGGTACATACGCTCGTGCATGGGGGAAGAAGGGGGCACAAGTAATTTCTCTTACGTGAAATGTAAAACGCAAGCAAAGAGTTATGGCGGAAGAAGGGTGTTGTGCCATGTTTTCATCTGTAGGACCGTTGCGAGACAGACTAACCAAGGAAGTAGAGGATCTAGTGGCCGCGCACAAGGGGAGCCCACGGTGAGAGGCAGCATTGCACGTGTTCAGATTTGCAGTGAGGGTATGGAATCTTGCTGTGCTTCTGGCCTGCATTTTCCTTGTCCGAATGTAACTTTTCTCCTCCAGGTTCGCACCACACGTGACTTTATTAGGCGGATTACATATGACTAGGTGAGATGGCTTATGTGTGTGTTAAGGGCAAGAAGGGAGAGCTCAGCTTTCTGAACGCATTGAATCCAAAGTAATCTGTCGAGCTGCGCCTTTTGAAATGTGTGTCGTACTATGTAAATGGAGGAGCAGGGCAGAAGTCACTTGCAGAGTTAACACAGTAAGATTCTGCATCATTACTGCCCTTTTCTCTCTTTATATCAGTCTGTCATATTGCATGCAGAGATGAGGCCGTAAATGCCGCTTCCAGAATCGCCCAAAAATTAGAGCCTTACACTCTACGCTTTGAGAAAGCGGGGCATGGCACCTTTTTTTTCCAGTGCGTGTTCTTGCGAATGGTGCAGGTAAGAACGTTGAACCTGGCTCCAAAGTGTGGCATGGCCCCTTTTTTTCCAGTGCGTGTTCTTGCAAATGGTGCAGGTAAAAACGTTGAACCTGTCTCCAAAGTGTGGCATGCCTTTGTCATGCAATGTCTTTTTTTTCCAGTGCGTGTACTTGCGAATGGTGCAGGTAAACACATTGAACCTGGCTTCAAAGTGTTGCATGCCTTTGTCATGCAAGGTATTTTTTTTCCAGTGCGTGTACTTGCGAACGAATGGTGCAGGTAAAAACGTTGAACCTGTCTCCAAAGTGTTGCATGCCTTTGTCATGCAAGGTTCAATGAGTTTGATGCGCATGCTATACTATTGATGATGCGAAACACCCTGTGAATTGTCTCAGCATATCCTGCCTCTTCTCACATCTTGTTGTTTGTCAACCTAAACAATGCCAACCTCTATTTTTGGTTAGCATTGTTTTGTGTATTGTATCGCTTATGTTGCCAATATTTGCATTGATACCTGTATTTCTTAAGTCTTTGGGAAGCCTACCCTTAAGGAGCCTGCTTTATAAACATTTGAACATTTGTTTACTCCTTGCTCTATAGGATGCTGCAACCATGGGAGCAGCAGCGCTTGCCCGCCAAGAGTGTGGGATGGAACCAGCACCTTACATGTGCGTATGTGGCTTTGTTTGGTCAATGTGCTACAAGCTTAGTCTCGTGCTGTTCAAAGGAGCCTCTGTGTACAATCTAGGTTAGCTGAGTTCTAAGAAAGCTGTAATTGTCACACATTAACTCCACGCACTATTCATCTGCGTCTGCACAATCAGGCGTTAAAGGAAAACTACCTTTACTTTTTCTATGAGCTTCACAAACAAAAATAATGTCTTGGTGCTCACACTTTTACCAAGATGCTTGTTTAAGCCCGACCTGTTCCTGTTTTGGGGTTCTTGCGCTTTAAATGTGCATCCAACTCGAGGCTGCCGTATGCTGATTGCACAGTGATGTTATAAATGTGTATTTGCGCTCAGGCCCCACATGTCACTGCTGTATGCTGACCTGTCAGACCAAGAAAAACAGGAGGTGCGTGACGACGTGATTTTTTAATGGCACCCACGGAAAAAGGGGACTGTAATCATCCTGCTTCTGGGAAGCGTCTCTATGATATCTTCTTCAACTGCATTCAGTGTTGTGACCCTACGGTGTAGGGTACGGTTGACGGTAATACGGTACGGTACCGTAATTACAATACACCACCGTATTTTGTACGGTTTTCGTAAATTTGGGACCGTATTACGGTCGATTACGGTACGGTCTACGGTACGGTCCATAATTTTCCTCGATTACGGTAAATTACCGTAATTTCTTCACCTTCACTGTGGGCTACAGTGGCACTTGTGCCACTGATAGCTAACTTCCTGCTACTCGAAATGTGTTCCTCAAAAACCCCTCCCTCAGTGTCCTCCCCCCTGTCTGAACCACTTCGCTGCATGCTGTTCTGCCCCTGCTGTTCTGTCTCCTGCGCTAACTCCTGCGCTTGCTGCTGCTCAAACTGCTCCTGCTCCTGCTCTTCCTCAGCAGAGCGAATGCCCTCCAGCCACTCAGCAAACTCCTCCTTGTCTGACTCAGGGATTTCATCGAACTCAAAGCGTGCGTGCGTGCGTGCGTGCGTGTGTGTGTGTGTGTGTGTGCGTGTGTGTGTGTGTGTGTGTGCGCGTGCGCGCGTGCGTGCGTGCATGCACGTGTGTCCTTCCCCCACCATTTTTTATTCTCCTTCATGGCGCTTGCTTTGCCTGCCCTTGCCCTGCAGGCTCCCTGATGCAGGGTGCTCCCCCACACCCAGGTCTCTGGACATGGGCAAGCTACTGCCATGCATTTCCACTCTTTGCTTCTTCCTAGGAACATTTGCACTCATTGCTGTAAACTAATAAATTATACTGCGTGGAAGGGGGGATGTAAAGCTGTAGGTTCACACCATGAACTTTGACACGCGCCTCAAAATTACTACGATTTACCCACCGTATTTTGTACGATTTGCCACCGTACATGACGGTTTGGACCGTAATCCCGGTTTTACCGTAATTTCTACGGTATGACCGTATTACGGCGTACACCGTACTGTAATACGGTGCAAATTTCTCAATTACGGCTTAAAGTCACAACACTGACTGCATTGCTAAACAGGAGATCTGGCCTGGTGATTTGTCTTGGTGAGATTCTCAGAGCTATCTGCTTCTGCTCTGAATTTTGCACGTGAAGCGCATTTGTGAAACGTTGCTTAGAAGGGTAATCCGACAGATGCCATTTCTGTACTTTGTGCCATACATATATCCACGTTACAATTCGACAAGCGACAGAGAGAAAGAATGGCCCAAATCTGATTAGACTGGTGTGCGCAGTGTGCATGCTACGTCACATGGTCAGCTTTTCATTAGTCGCTCATTTCCAGTTTTGCAATACGCATGATAAACCATTGTTTATGCAGGTAGCAGAAGCAGCACAAAGCCGTTTATTTGGTCTGTCAGGAGGTCTGCCAGAGAAAGAATATAGAGTCTCAAGCATCTCCCTCTGGCACACCCCTCCGGACAGCAAACCCTCCCTGGAAAAGTGGGAAAAGGTGGCAGACTTCCCTCTCTCTTAGTCAAGGGTACTGACAATTGCAAGGCGCCATGTGCTGTTGTAAAAGTGCGGTTCTACGTGAGCACGTCCCTACGTTTACGAGGCTTGTTTACTTTATGGTTTAGCTTTTATGTAAAAATCAAGATAGTGCATCCTTTTTCATTTGATTACCATCAACATTCACTACAGTACTGAGACAAATAAAGGAAGTGGAATAATGTATATAAAGGGTTGAAATTAGGGCTGCATGCTCCGGCTTGGTTGGCCATCATTGGAGCACGCACCAAGTGGGAAACGGCCTTCACTTCAGACGTTTGACTGCCAGCCTCCATGAAGATGGGGTCATAGACAGGGGGCTTGCCGAATTGAGGTAGAGAAATAAAATAGCTGAACTTGGGGGGATGGAATCTTTATAACTCGCGGCGTCAGTCAAATTACTCCAGGGTCTTCCCCACATCTCTGATTTAAAATTTTAAATCTAATTCCAGACACTTCCCACTATTATACCACCCCCATTGCCAACGCGCCATTTATGCCTTTCTTTGCTTACCTGTGAACGAAAAGTGCATACACGGAAATCTATTGTAAAATATGAGCAAGTCCTAAAATATAATGGTTGACATAGGGTGACAGACCCCTTAGAAATAGCATGCCTGAAGCAGGATCCAGGCTTCGTGACGTCTACTCAAGTTATTGTAAATGGGGGACTACTGTACCAAGCACGGTGCCAGGACCACCACCCCCAATGTCGCTCGCGACTTTTACAAAGCTTATATCTGACCTCGGCATATTGGAGCCTCAAGGTAGAGTGGTAGATTGCTTGCACAATTGTTCAGGACATACAGCCAATAAGCATGCATGCGTGCGTGCACACCCACTTGCTTGCACGCATGCGCACCTGCATGCACGCTATCACAAACACCTGCGCCCGCACGCATGCAGGCAAACACAAATGCACTCCCCCCCACACATACATACATACACGCACACACACATACACACTTAAACTGAACACGCACACACACATACACAAACTCAACACGCACACACACACACACACACACACACACACACACACACACACACACACACACACACACACACACACACACACACACACACACACACACACACACACAAACACACACACACACACTCACACACATGCACGCACGCACGCACGCACGCACGCACATAAGCTGCTCCTCAAATCGCGCACAGGTCCACTCCATCGCGTGAGCCTGGCTTCTCTTTTTTCTTGTTACCGTCCCGTCAACTCCACGTGCCTCACCTACCCTGCCTTCCAGCAGGTAACCGATTAATCACAGGACTGTAAGCGATTAATCACAGGAAATGAAACGGCAGGGGTTCATCGCCTGTTTATGAAAATACTGCAGGATATAAGCGTGGAATGGTGTTGTGATGCAAGAAGTGGAAGCGTTGCCTGTGGCGATTCTGATCATGGAACATGAACGTTGTGCTGTAGTGTCGTTATGCCCGTAACCAGGGAACTAGCAGATGTGCACATGCTGAACTTTGGCTCTGTTTAGCCGGTAGAGCAGCATAAAGCCCACTTCGTTTACGTGAGAGCTGAACGCATGCCCTTTTTGAGCGAAGATACCATTATGTTGAGGTGGGTGTGTGTGCGTGCGTGCATGTGTGTGTTGTGTGTGTGTGTGTGTGTGTGTGCTTGAACGTGCGTGCATGTGTGTGTGCGCACGTGAACGTGCGTGTGTACGTGTGTGCACGTGTGTGTGTGTGGTTGTGTGTGTGTGTGTGTGTGTGTGTGTGTGTGTGTGTGTGTGCGTGCGTGTATCGAGCACCTGGGTAATTTACAGCATGCACAGCGTGGCGTCCAGAATGCCATTTGCAGTCGCGATGGACGTGTAGCAAATATGTTTCCCCATGTTTTCAGCCCTGAGGAATGTGTGTGTGGCCAGAGTTTTTAAGCCTTGTGTTGCACACATTGTAAAACGGCTGATGCGCACACCTAGGCGTCCACACCTCCAATGTACTGCACTTGCACAACAGGCACATGGTGACTTACATCTAAGGATTGCGTGAGCGTGTTCAGCACCTCTCATTAATGACGTGTCAATGTGTCAAGTGTGGGTGGCAAATCGCGGGTTGTGTGCAAGGTGTTTGCTGGTTGTGTAGGCTGATCGTTTGTAAGATTTTGGCTGGCAATGTCAACGTGTGGGGGCAAGTCTTGCAAGTGGGAAAGAGGGCTCGATAGGCATGCTTGAGCATACATCGTCATTGTGATGTGGTAATCATTGTTATGTTGATGTAAGGGCAAGTCTTGCAGTGGGAAGTGCAAGAGGGTTATAAAGACATGCTTGTGCTTACATCAATATTATGTGAGTTTGTGTGTCAAACGGCCCTCAATAATGCATCCAGCGCTTCAAATAACTGTGATGAGGGTTGAAGGCGTCGTTTCCTTGTGTCTGTCAGTGCTGACGTGTGAATACTGGAGTTTTGCCTGATACAACCAGCCCTCAAATTGACCACGTTGAACTTAACTTTAATGCAACCCTGTGTATGCAATTGATCATTCATCGTCAGCAATGCCCAGTCTTTAACTGTCTGCAATGATTTCAACACAGGCAATCACGGCTGTAAGCGTTGAGCTAGGAACCAAACAGGAAGATATCTTCGCATCCGTCTCGGACCTGCCCCCCCCTTTGGTAGGTTTTGTGCCGTGAGCTGTTGAAAGGCCAGTCGCCCTTGCTGGCCAATATCAGGGGTATGTATGTATAGCCTTGACCGCCTAGAAGTCAGGATGAACTGGACAAGGGGCGAGCTGTGGTCGCGTAGCCCAAAAGGTGGCCAACTGCTTTAAACGTAGTATGACGGAGGCAAACCGTCTTGACCACTTTCTCAGACACAATACGCGCATCATGGTCTCTGCTTTGTCCACTGGTTGAGAAGGTATCATCATTTCAATTCTTCGGTCTTAACACGGGGTTCAGGTGTAACAGGATAATGCTGCTGCAGCATGTTAGCTGACACTGTAAGCTGCCACTATGCAAACTATGCAATGGCAACCCCACACATTATCATGCATGAGTTTCGTAAGCATACGCATCATGCATGCAAATGGATTTGTAAGCATACACACTGTTACATGCATACTAATATTAACCCTATACGCATCATATGTCCTTTAAAGCATGCACAACATTGCAGTTCTAGATGCGCACACATGCTAAGTGCACCTCTACTGCACTGCATGTACAGTGCTTGATTAGGCAACTGTAGTGCACCTGTAGTGCACCTGTAGTGCAACTTTAGTGCACCTGTAGTGCACCTGTAGTGCACCTGTAGTGCAACTGAAGTGCACCTGTAGTGCAACTGTAGTGCAACTGAAGTGCAACTGTAGAGCAACTGTAGTGCAATTGCCGTGCACCTGTAGTGCACCTGTAGTGCACCTGTAGTGCAACTGTAGTGCACCTGTAGTGCAACTGTATTGCAACTGCCGTGCACCTGTGGTGCAATTGTAGTGCACCTGTAGTGCACCTGTAGTGCAACTGAAGTGCACCTGAAGTGCAACTGTAGTGCAATTGTAGTGCACCTGTAGTTGCAACTGCAGTGCACCTGTAGTGCACCTGTTGTGCAATTGAAGTGCAAATGAACTGCAACTGTAGTGCAACTGTAGTGCAAGCACATATGTTCATACAGCACTGTGGGGCAAAGAAGGAGTACCCGATATTGCCATGCATAGCCAGCCGCCTGCGGCCACATTTTATCAACTTGTATTGATTGTGAAAGGGGTGTGCAGAGTGCCAAAACGGAAATTAGGGTAGCGTGCACGCCTCCCCGTTCCTTGTATTATTCAAGTTGTACGTGAAAGGTTGCAAGTCTCTCTGTTCCTTATATTATTCAAGTTGTACGTGAAAGGAGCTCACCCTTCTGGCACTTGGTGCGGTGTTATAACATCTTTATGGTGACTGCCGAGAACAAGCACCTCCTCAAACATGTTCTATGCCTGCTAACTACCTGTAGGGCAACGCCAACAAGTACAGCGCCCCTTCTTTGGATAAGAGCTCTGATGTCACAAACCACTCTCCCCTACCACCCCCACATGGCATAGTGGCAGGTGGGTTTGAATGTGTGCATGCGTGCGTCTCTCAACGCGTGTGTGCTTTGTACTGTGTGGTTTACTGGCGTGTGTGTGTGTGTATGTGGATGTGCTTGTAAATAACATTTACTTGTACAATTATGGCTGTGTATGTGTACAGTTGGGGTAATTATGTACGCTTCATAGTGCGCAACCAGTTATTGGGGCTTGATCATGTGTAGGGTTGGCCGTAACCGTATATATATACACTGTATATGACCGTATATATAAGGTTGGTGATTCCCCTGCCAATAATACCGTATATACACCGTATATATATATATATATATATGGTTCTGGCCAACCCCAATAATGTGTGATGTTGATTGTGTGGTCTACCTCTAGCATGTTGCAGCATGTTGCACCTCCACTTTGCACATCCGCAGCATGTTGCAAACCCACTTTGCATGACCACAGCATGTTGCAAACCCACTCTGCATGAACACAGCTTAGTGCAAACCCGCTCTGCATGTCCGCAGCATGGCGCAAACCCACTCTGCATGACCACAGCATTGTGCAAACCCACTCTGCATGACCACAGCATGATGCATACATGCATACCCACTCTGCATGACCACAGCAGTTTGCATTCCCACTCTGCAAGAGGCTGGGAATTTGCCTGGATTTGTAAAAACCGCATTTACCACAATATCTGCAAGTGCAGGCGCAGCAGGCAGGCATCTGTTTGCTCCCTCTGCCCATAATGCCACAGCCCTGTCACCCTTGGCAAGCAGTAATTCACCTTTTGCACAGAGGTGAGGTTTGCACATTACATGTATGTATATGTGTTAAGATGGTGCATGTGTATGTAGGTGTGTATATACAGAGAGAGTGTGCGTGTATGTGTGTGTATGTGTGTGTGTGTGTATTGGATGAGGGGGGTGGTTGCTAGAGAATTAAAAGGTAACATGGGATGATTGGTTTCAGTAGAATGAGTTCTGACGGGAGGAGGAGGCGAGAAATAAAAGCACTGCTTTGTAGGCTGTCAATAGGAGAGAGGTGGATTCGGGTAAGCCATTCAATTCTGTTCCTGTTCCTCCATCTCCTCCTGTGCTTCAGGCTGCACAGTTCAAGGCCAGCTTCGAGAGATCGTACCACTGTGTTTTCTGCAAGAGCACCAAGGCCACCTACCTGCAACAGTGCTCGTTCACGCGCAGCACATTCTGCCTCAGTGACCTCTTCACAGCCCCACCTTGTGGCCGGACAGGTGCATGCGTGTGTAAGGTTTACCAGGGCCATGTCGTGCGTTCTGGCCTTTTTTGCAGGGAGCTTCCCATACAAATAGGGTTGGCCAAAGTCGTATATGTTCACCGTATACGGCTGTGTATTTGGTGGTTTCCCTGTCAGAATATACCTTATAGGTAATATACACCGTAAACTTATGAATGATTCTGGCCAACCCACATATAAACAGTCAAATACGATGAGTGCAAACATTGCCACTGAACTCTGTTCGTGTAATGTCGACGGTCCTGAGCGGTGGACGTCTGTGTTGCTGTGAGCGTGTGAGTGCTGTAGCAAATGTGTGTGTGTGTTGTACTTTGTACGCCTGCTTCTGTGTGTGTGTGTGTGTGTGTGTGTGTGTGTGTGTGCTGTAGAAAAGGTGTTTGACTTTCAACGCCTGCTTCTCTATGTGTGTATGTGAGCGTGTCAATGTGTGTGTGTCTTCAAAGGTGTGTGTTTGCGTGTGTGTGTTTGTGTGTGAGCACGTGAGGGTGCAACCAAACAGGGCTGGCAGGCTAAAGCATGTCAAGGCACAAACATTTGGACCTGACTTTGCGTGTCTTATGCATTCTTAGGTGCTCACAAGCACTTGGCAAGCAGATTGCACCTTTGAATACCCCTGACATATGTATGGCATTTGATGCAAACTCTGATGATGCTGAGTAGGATGAAAAGTAGGAGGTGTAGGTGCCGCTGTGTGGCCATTGCTGGCAGCACCATGATAGATCGACACGCTCCTAAAACTAGTACCTTCCTACACATGTTAGCACACACACACACACACTCACACACACATACACACACATATATACACACACACCTGCACGCACACATACATATATGCACTAAAACTATAACCTACCTGCAGATGTTAGCACACACACACATACACACACACCTGCACGCACACATACATATTTGCACACACTGTTGCATCTTGATCAGGACGGGAAGACTGCTCCAGTGGAATGCGGCTCCTACCCATTGCTTGCATCTTTAAGCGCCCACGGACAGCAGCCAACCCAGAAAGAAAAACGATACGTCCTCTCTGCACATGTGCGCCCATATTCCTCCACTTGTGCATGTTTGTTGGCATGCATACGATCTCGTATAATACTTGATCCCCTGGGAGATAAGCTTGCTTTGACGAGCTAAAAATAAGCCTAATCCTTCATAGTTCCACACAGACATCAAACAGTGTTGCTCCTCAGTTGCACCTTTTGAAGAACACACTTCGCTGATTTATGTATGTGAAACGTACAAAAGTTTTACACTGTGATTGGCAATAGTTTCTTTGTCTGACAATTCTTTGAGATGACTCTTTGTTGTGAAAGAGGACATCATCTACACTAGCAACCTGAGCACCTGTCTTGCTTTTTTTAGATGACTTTTCATTGTGAAAGATGACATCATCTACACTAGCAACCTGAGCACCTGCCTTGCTTTTTTTGAGATGTTTTTTGTGTGTGAAAGATGACGTTATCTACGCATGCTATCTGAGCACCTGCCTTGCTTCAAAGTGTCTCCATCCTACAAAACTATGCAGAGGGGCAACAAAGGCAGCCTGCCAATACGTAGTGGCATGACGACCGCATGGGGCGAAGAAGGAGACACCGGCAACTCTGCAAATTCAAAGGTGATTCCCGTCACACAGGCAACATACCATGTTACTTTGATCATCATCATTCATGCTTGGTAGAGTAACACACACACACACACACTCCAGGTATCTCCCTTTAGCAGTGGCAGCCTTTTGCCAAGCCTTGGTCCTAGCTCCTCAGAATCAAACCTTGAGCACGTCCAGGTATGCATCTCTCTGTAGGGACCCATCTCAAGGACTGATGGGTGCTTTCATCAGCAATCTGTGTTTCAAGATGTCACCTCATCAAAGAAATGCGTGCATCCCCTCCTGTTTCCATCCATGATGTCATTGCCTTCTGTCTGGGAAGCATTGATTATCCCTGTACGCAACAACTATTTTTGGTATAAGACAAAGGAAAAGTAGAAGACTGGCTGCTTATCGTCACTGACGCCAACACCGGCCTGGCCTAAACTTGAAGGTTTATTTGCCTTCCGTGCTCTAATAATTGAGCAACTTCTGCGTGCTCCTGCCTCAAGCGTGCCTCCCAGATATCCAGCATGCCTGACACATTTGTGCAGTCTTTAGACCAGCAGGTTGCAATGGTTAAAATGTGCCGCACTCAAATCACGAGGTTATAAGTGAGGACCTGATGACCACATCAGTACGTCTAAAACTACTCCACAATGGAATAAGTCAACCTGTGGTTTTACTGGGATGCAGGGAGATGGTTTAATGCAACACGTAACTGCCGGTTGTGACCTTCCATCTCTCACCCTATTCAGAGCAAGGCATTCTTTCCCTACAGGGTTCAAAGCAAGACATTCCTTCTCTACGGTTGTGACCTTCTATCTCTCACCCTGCTCAAAGCAAGGCAATTTCACCCTGTTCAAAGCAAGGCAATCTCACCCTGTTCAAAGCAAGGCAATCTCACTTTGTTCAAAGCAAGGCAAACTCACCCTGTTCAAAGCAAGGCAATCTCACCCTGCTCAAAGCAAGGCAATCTCACCCTGTTCAAAGCAAGGCAATCTCACCCTGTTCAAAGCAAGGCAATCTCACTCTGTTCAAAGCAAGGCAATCTCGCCCTGTTCAAAGCAAGGCAATCTCACCCTGTTCAAAGCAAGGCAATCTCACCCTGTTCAAAGCAAGGCAATCTCACCCTGTTCAAAGCAAGGCAAACTCACCCTGTTCAAAGCAAGACCTTATCACCCTGTTCAAAGCAAGACCTTCTCA
>Ga0307963_1001288_pt1 | contig 19076 bp, 26 predicted proteins | sample OrgLakmetagen594_FD_201829 | JGI IMG/M metagenome (GOLD analysis project Ga0307963, IMG submission 201829) | Saline water microbial communities from Organic Lake, Antarctica - #594 | ecosystem: Environmental > Aquatic > Non-marine Saline and Alkaline > Saline | place: Antarctica: Organic Lake... | reverse complement strand
GCATGCAGCAATACAGTAAGCAGTCTTAGGTTTGGTCTGGTTTTGTCTTGTGCATGTGTGTATTTGTGTTTGTGTGTATATGTTTGTGTGCAGAAAGCGCAGACACAAGCACAGCTCCTTTGCAAAGGTGCCACTTTTCAATTTCACCTTTTTATCTTGCATTTATGCAAGAACTGCTAGCATCTCTCTTATTAATGTAGCACACTTGCCAAAGCAAACGTATAATTTTTTCACACACGCACATATAAATACAAAATGTATACCTGCAACGGTTTTCTTGTTTCAGGAGCACGCTCACGCAGAGCACTTGAGGTACCTGCAGCAAATGCTGGAGGTGAGCGTGTGTATGTGTGCATGTGTGCGTGTGGTGCGCATGTATATGCGTGTATGATGATTGCATGTGTATGTGTGTGTTTGGTGATCAAAATGTGTATATGCGCGTTTGATGATTGCTTGTGTATGTGTGTGTTTGCTGATCAAATTGTGCATGTGTGTTTGGTGATTGCATGTGTATGTGTATGTGTGTGTTTGCTGATCAAAGTGTGTGCATTTGTGCGTGTGGTGCGCATGCATACGTGTGTTTGATCGCATGTGTATGTGTGTCTGCTGATCAAAATGTGGTGATTTGTCCTTTTTTGACAATGCCAAGTGGGCCATGACTGTGAAGCATGATCAGCAGCAGCTTTACAAGTTTTACTCTCTTCTCTGCTTGTCAACGCTTTTAAAGCATGGATCACAAGCCAGCCCTGAAACACACGAGAATGCGCACGCACGCAAGACAACATATACGCCCGTGCATACAAGCACATACATACGCATTCACACATCGATCCAATTAGGTGAAGCAGCAGGAGAAGCAGCAGCAACAAGAGCTGCAACGCCAGCAGAGTGAGCAGGTGACAGCTGAGGATGTACCACACATCAGTGGAGCATCTGTGCAGCAGGGGCAGCATGCGGAAGGAGAGGGAGAGGCTACTCAGGTATGCATTATGTGTACACATGTGCACGCCTATTGCCTGCGTCCGTCGACTGCAGCTTACCTTTCTTTGCTTTTTTTTGGTATGGTGTTGCATGCACCCAATCCTGCCAAAACAAAGCTACACACACAATACACACAAATAAGCATGCATGCGCACAAACATACACACAAGCACACATGGACACACGCTCACGCTCACGCATTCTTACACACACATACACACACACACACGTACTCACAGGGAGGTGTGGCAGGGCCACATTTACAGCAGCTGCCCACGAGCACTAGCGTGAGAGTCGAGGGTGAAGGAGATATTCTGGGGGAGCAGGGGCAGGACGTCGAAAAGGTGGTGGAGTCAAAAGCAGGGAGTGCCTCTACGACCAAGACAAAGAAATCCAAGGGCTTCCCGGGGCTGCTGAACAAAGTGGGGAAAGGTAAGATACAAAAGGATGTTGAGGGCTCACGCGTGCTCCGCATTCCTTGCTGTTCCAGGTGTGTGATACAAAAGGATGCTAAGGGTTCACGCATGCTTTGCCATTCCTTGCTGCTCTGTGGTGTGTTATACAAAAGGATGCTAAGGGCTCATGCGTGCTCCGCCATTCCTTGCTGCTCTGTGGTGTGTGATACAAAAGGATGGTAGGGGCTCACGCATGCTTTGCCATTCCTTGCTGCTCTGTGGTGTGTGATACAAAGGGATGGTAGGGGCTCATGCGTGCTCCGCCATTCCTTGCTGCTCTGTGGTGTGTGATAACAAAAGGATGGTAAGGGCTCGTGAGTGCTCCGCCATTCCTTGCTGCTCCACGGTGTGTGATACAAAAGGATGGTAAGGGCTCATGCGTGCTCCGCCATTCCTTGCTGCTCCCGGTGTGTGCTTGATGCGGAGTGGTTGTGATGCTTTGCAACCGCGATGAGGTTGAAATGCGGGTGCGCATGGTTGCTGGTTGGGATGTTTCATGTTTGCAGTGGAGCAGTGTCATCGTTTGACCTCCTAAGCTTCTCAAAGGCTTCTCAGGCGCCACAAAGGCCATTATGTCCAGTCTCCTGCAGTTTTGTGAAGTCCTTGTTTGTTGAGCAGCTTTACGATCATACCCCCAGGGATTTTCAATGGCTTCACAGCCGCCACTGAGGCCGTCGTGTCCAGGTCCTTGCCTATTAAGCAGCTCCACTGTATTAACCAGGGATCTCCAAGGCTTCATAGGTGCCCTCTTGGCCGTCGTGTTCAGTCCTTTCTGGTTTTGTGAGATCCTCTTGATTGAGGAGTATCATTGTTTTGCCCTAGGGATCTCCAAGGGCTTCACAGGCGCCCTCTAGGCCGTCGTGTCCAGTCCTTTCTGTTTTAGTGAGACCCTCTCAATTGAGCAGTATCGTTGTTTTTCCCCAGGGATCTCCAAGGGCTTCACAGGCGCCACCAAGGCCGTCGTGTCCAGTCCTTTCTGGTTTTGTAAGATCCCTCTTGATTGAGCAGTTTCATTGTTTTGCCCCAGGGATCTCCAAGGGCTGCACAGGCGCCCTCTAGGCCGTCGTGTCCAGTTCTTTTTTGTTTTTGTGAGACCCTCTTGATTGAGCAGTTTCATTGCTTTTCCCCAGGGATCTCCAAGGGCTTCACAGGCGCCACCAAGGCCGTCGTGTCCATCCCCTCCAGTGTGGCCAACGCTTTCCAAGATACAGGTGGGTGCCTCAAACGTAGCAGTGCATGCGGTATCCAAATGTCCGGATCAGAGGAATCAGATACAGACTTCTACTCCCATATACACAACGCATGGTGTAAGTGTCTTCAGGGGGAGGAGGGGGTGCAGATCAATGAGAGCCTACTGGAATGGAGCAATCGCCCATCGTCCAAGCACATTCTACGCCTGGCCTCCCTCCCTATGGTCATGCACGCATGCCTGTTTGCCTGTCCCGTCAGATGGCATGTTGACAGTCACAAAGTCCAAGGAGACTCTCGTGCATCACGTTTCGTCACAATTCCGTATGAGAAGGCAAAAACCTACTCACACACGCACGCACGTACACACACAAATCGCAAATCACAAACACGTGTCTTTGCACACAAACATAAATGCTTGTTGCACACGCACGCAAATTACACACGCCTCTTCGCAGGTCCTAAGGAGGAGGAGACCTTGCCAACTGCCTCTTTTGAGCAAGTGGACCCTGAGCCGTACGAGCTATATGACAGTCAGGTGTGTGTCTATCGTTGGGTGTGTGTGTTTACGCTTAGGGTTTAGAGCCTTTGAGAACCTGCGTACAGGGGGCGCATCAGATACTGCGATTGGGGAAACTTGAATTGCATTTGCGTGCCGGTGTGTGTGTATGTGTGCTGTGTGTGCTGTGTGTGTCTGCGTAACCTTGTTTCCTGCTTCCCCTGCTTTACCGCCAGTGTGTTCATTTTCTGCTCTACACCTGCCGCAGAAGGTTCATGCTCCTTCTGAGTGTGCTGCGTCTGCTGCAGTACCTCATAAACTCCACCTGTCACACATGCAAATGCACACACACACATATATATATATATATATATGCACACACGCACGCTTTTTAGTACCCGGACCTGAAGAGCGTGATGTCTATGCCCATGCCCAAGGACCCCCGCAGAAACAAGGGCAACAGGGAAGAGTGAGTGCCAGAATATGACAGGAGCACGCCTCGTGTGTACAAACACGCACATACAAACACGCATGTGCACACACAAACACAAACACAAACACACACGCATATGCTTGCGTTCACACTTGCACGCACGGTGAAGCACACACGTACATACATATGCACACACACATACATATGCACACACACATACACACGCACGCACACATAGACACACATACACATACAAATACACACACGCAGTGACGGCATCAAGCCCGTCCAAGCAAGGCCTCTCGTGCCCTCTACAGCTGGTAGCGTCGTGCTGGACAGCACGCTGCCGTCTGGTGCTACAAGCCCCATATATGCTCCAAGTGAGTCTCTTATCACTTTGTGGGTGAAGGAGCTCAGATTAATCTAGCAAACGCCTTCTGCCACCATACACCTGTGTTCTTAAACAGTCTGCTCACATGTCTTTTGCTGCTGAACCCGAGGGTGCTTCAGACCGCGTACACTGTGCTTGTGTGTTTGTATGTACACTCTGAAATACTGATGGTTGAATCCTTGTACGTCACACAGTCCCAATGGGGGATTTGTGTCAGTATTTGTGTAGAGATGACCGACCATTTGCCTTTGTCTCAGCACCATTTGCCTTTGACTGAGCAGGTGGTCAGCACGAGAATCGCACCAGTCGGCAAAACTCTATTGACAGTAACAAAGGAGGAGAGCCACAGCGGCACGTGCCAGGTGAGCTGCATGTGGAAAGTAACACACACACACACACACACACACACACACACACACACACACAAAAGCAAATTGCCTCGTTGTCTTGGACTGTTTGAAAGTGCCTCGGATAAAGGTAGGGATATTATATATTATTATTGTCGAAATTTTCTGCATATTTCTCGGAAGGCTGCCTTTGTTTAAACGGAACACGAATTTGCAAAATAAAAATAATGTAATTCCAATAAATTTGAAATGTTTATTTGCATTGAAGTAAACGAAAAACATCAGGATCCATCACTCAAACATCACACACATAGGAGCAGGAGTTTCGGCTGCAGTCTCTTTGCAACCAGGCTCTGTAAAACGAGGCAGCAGCATGGCCGTGAGAAGAAGCACCGGGGATCCTGTGTTCAAGAATACAGACAGCTACGGCATGCATTCTAGTATGCCCTTCCTTCCTCTTGGCAGCTTGGGAGCAGCAGGAGGGGAGCAGCAGGAGGAAGAGCGAGAAGACAGCCATGGTGGCAGTGGTGGTGCTGGAAAAGGTGCGTGAACATGACGGGGGACAAGGATGTGTCTACTGTGTATGTATGCGCGTGTGTGTGAGCGTGTGTGTGTGTGTGCGTGTACGTGCGTGGGTGAGTATGTGCGTGGGTGCGTGTGCAAGCATGCAGGCGTGCATTTGTGTCCATGTTTGTGTTGCATTTGTGTGCGCATGTACTTGTGTGGGTGTGGGTGTGCGCGCATGTGTGCGTGCAGGCGTGTGTGTGGGGGGGTGCACGTTTGTGTATGTGCGGGTGACTGCAAAAAGGATGTGTGCATGTTCATGCAGTGAAAGAAGTGGGAGTGTGAGAGAGTGTTTGTTGATTAAGTAATTTAGAAGCTTCTACAAGATGCATCACACAAAAGTGTTGTTACAGGGCCAGAAAAAGGAATTATAAAGGACCTTTTGCTCTCCTCTCATTGGTACGCTTGTTTTTTTGCGCATCTCTGTCGAGGGCTTTGAGCAAATCAAGAGGGGGGATTTGCAGCTCCACGATGCCCATGCAATGTTTGTGCAATGCCCGTTACAAGGGCACACGTGAAGTGTGTTTCAGAATGCTCGTAGAGGCTTGTTCCCATTGGGACTACGTGGTGGTAGCCACCTTATGTGGCTTGGCACGTCCACAAAAAGGGCTTGGACACATAATACCCCCTATGCTATGTAAACACTTCGCCGTACACCCCTGCTCGTGTGCTTATGTGCTGGGGGCAACTCACCATGAGACAAGGGTGCATTCTTTGAATTGTAAAATAGCACGCACCCTTCGCACACATGTACACGCACACACTGACACGCACACGCATACACACAAATGCAATACACGCGCACACGCACACACATGCAGGAGGAAGAAGCGCAAGCCAGCAACGAGGGTACGAGAGTGAGCGCAGCAGTGCCTCAGGGTTGCGACAACACAATAGCCGCGTGGTGAGTGTGTGTGTGTGTGTGCGCGCGTCCTCATGCTCCTCCTATGATTCTGCCTGGCACCAATGGTTTCAGACCACAAGAAACATGTACGCTGCAAATCTGCCTCCGCTTTTTGGCAAAGCCCTCCTCGTGGAAGTGAAAGCCCCTAGCGTTGTCTGTTGTCTACTTCCCACCACACTTCACAAGCCTCCCCAGGCCCACCCAGGGCACCCCACAAGCTAAAACTCGACATAGGCTCCTAACCAAAACTCGTACCGCACCAGAAAAGTTTGTGGGCCCTGGGGTGTGGTGTGTAAAGATTTAGAGACAAGTTTTGTTTTGGGCTGTCCAGACCTCCTCCCCAGGCCCACCCAGGGCACCTCCCGGGCTGAGACTCGGCATAGGCTCCTAACCTAAACCGTTACCAGGGCAGAAAAGCCTGGGGGTCCTGGGGTGCCGTGTGTAAAATTTTAGATATTTTATATTTGGAAGCTGCAGGAAGCTGCCCAGATCCCTCATCCAGGCCCCCGGACCACATCCTGCAGGTGCAGTATCCATCCGCATACTTCCCTGGCTGTGTATGCTGTGTCAGGGGCGCGGGTGTGTTTTGGCTGCAAAGTTCATGGTTGCAAGCAGAATCAAGTTATACTAATTTCAATGGGCTGTATGATTTTGTTCTATTCAAATATTCATGACGCGAGGAAATTTGCTTGGACGGGACCCTTCAGGAACGCGGTCCGTGATGGCATGGACTGTTTGCGGGGTAAGGAGCGCACCGTGCAGGTGCTTGCTGCGCACTATATGTTGAAGCAGAGTTCAGACATCGTGGCCAGACCGGGCACCATGCTCACACCTGCCCTCTCAACAGACAGGGAACAGCAGCAGCAGCACATCCTCACGCCTGCTTCAGCAAAGGCTGCTCCAGCACTGCGTCATGCACACCACTGCAGCGTCTGTGGGGTAGCAAGGCACACACAAACACACACATACACTCATGCGCATGCGCATGCGCACACACATACACAAACACGCGCGCGAATACACACAGGCGCGCACACACACAGACACACGCACAAACACACAGACACGCGCGCGCACACATACACACGCACAGACACATAGATACACACGCGCGCAAATGCACACGCGCACGCGTACGCGCGTACACATGCATATGCACGCACGCATTGTGTGCATTATGGGCTTCGCCACTTTTTAGCATCGCTAGCGACGCACCCTCACTTGTCTACTTGACTCTGTAACGACATGCTTCAAAGGGAGCGAAGGCAAAACGGCCAAGGGCGAAAGCGGAGAAGTGGTTAGAAAGGAAGCTCATTTCACGCACACACACCAGTGTTTCTTAAGTTGATATACCATATCGATCGATATGTAAAATGGGTTTTCGACGTTTGGAACCAAGATGAAATTAAGGTTTTGGGGGTGTCAAGGAGCCCCTGTGTAAACCGATCTGTGACCTGCAAAGGGTATTTAAAGACCCTCATACACCACAATTAAAAAAAATTTCAGAAATTTCAAACATTGAATTATCAATTTGATATGAGCGATAAACCCCCATAAAAAAGCCCAAAGTTGCCAGGGGGGAAATGTTAAGAGGATTTGGGGCCACAATAGCTCCCACAAACAAGAGGATGCAAACCCTGTTGCAGCAAGCAGCAGCGATGGTCTGATAACAAGCCACAATCAGCACAGCCCCCCCCCAACCCCTCTCTCAGCCAAAGAGTTTTGGAGAAACCACGCACTTATGGGCGCGGGATAGGTTTGGGGAGTGGGTAAAGGTAGCAGAGTTGGTCCTATGATGGGACCATCCACAGACCATTTTGGAGTGGCTCAGAGCTAATAAGCGCCGTGGGATTAGATAGATGAATAACTCAGTTAGAATGGGCAGTTTTCCCAACTTGCAGTTACAGACAAATTTCTTTTTTAATGCAAGTGCTTCCTCACAATTTACAGTTGACTTACATAACACCAAACTGCCGATAGGCCGCAGGCCTCTCTCTCTATCTCTCTCGGCGAGATGGGGCAGCAAAAGAAAAAGTATGAGAACGGATATCCTCATATTCCAAGATTGGGACATGATATCAAAGTTTTCCTTGATAATCTTTAGAAGCAACACTGACACACACAAGTAAACCCACATGCACTGGCACGCACACACTCAAATGGGCCAGCAACAAGTCCCAGTACTTTCCGCTGCTCTGTCTGAGTCAGAGTTGTGGCACATGGAGGTCAGGCTGCTGTTTTGTGTGCAGTTGTTTGTGTCAATGTACACTTTTGTAGAGAGGCACACGCACACTTGCAGACCTGAACACTGGAGTTCTTCTGTGTGCCTGCAAAAACGACACTCCCGTGTGCACAAGTGAACACAACAGACCATATCAACGGCTGTAGCCACGACGTCGGCAGCTTCGTTAGAAGGGCTAAGGGCATACATACGCACACATGCACACACGAACACAAACACACACAGACACATGCGTGCACACATGCACACACACACAAACTTGCGCACATACACGCACGCACACACACTTACAAATACACACGCACGCACGCACGCACAAACACGCAGCATCAGAGCCACTCCGGCAGCCACGGCCCTGACGGCAGCAGCTCCGCAGTGACAGAGAAAGAGAAAGACAGGGAGAGTCACAGCGGGGGCCTGCAGTCCTTGTTTGCATTTGGCAGCAGGTGAGAGCTGCCTTTGGTCTGTGTATGCCCTTGTTGTGTGTGCTCTCACACGCATAGGGAGCAACTGTTTGGTGTGTACTCTGAGTTAACCAGGGTTAGGTAGAGGGTGCCATGGAACCTTCACCATGGCGTGTGCCCTTGTGCCCTTTTTGTCACACAGAGAGTTGCATGGTGGAGTATAGGATGGCTGTACCCAGACAGTGAATAGGCAGGGTCCAGCTACGCAGGCAGTGGTGTCCCTCCCCACCTCCTAAAAAGATGAGCCCCTGTCAGGTGTCGGGAAAAGTAACACATCACAAACGTAACACAATGCAAGTGTAACACATAACTTGTGTAATCACTACAACAAGTCTCTGGGCCATTGTAAGGCTGTGAAGGGAATGCCGTGTTCACTCATATACACCGTTGTTAAAAGGCTCAAGATTGCCGTGCTAGGGTAGTACAACCCTCCAAAACACATGGTATAACTTGGAAAGTCTTGATATAAACTTTAGCACTGGGCCAACTATACACACGAATGTGTTTGTAGCAGGATAGTGTAAAACGCACCGCAAAACACACTACGCGGAAAGAGGGAGCTCATGGCCACTTCTCAAAGTGTTTTGCACATTATTTCAACCATAGTAGTAGTTGTGCACTTCCTGTACAGTTTTGAAGACAATCCTTTTGTGTATCAATCCACTTGGAGGAACCTTTATGTGTTGGAACATAGGCTTGGTTAGCTGTTTGGCTCTACATCTTTCCCGCCAACTCACAGCATTATTGCACTTTCCTGCATGTTTTATCCGTCAAGTGCTACTAACTACACGACAGTGCATCAAAACATCAAAACACAGCTACTCGCAGCATGCTGCATAAGTTAGTGAACCTAAATTGTCGCCTGCTGAATACACAGAAGAAGGGAGGTCGAAGGGGGGAGCACAACCGCACACGAGGATGCGCACAAAGATGGCAGCAAGGAAAGCAAGCCGTTGACGCAGAGACTCGCAAAAAAGCTAGGGTGAGTGTGTGTGTGTGTGTTTACGTGGCCATGAGGAAGGCCGCAAGAACACCAAGCCCTTGCTTGACGCAGAGGCTTGCAAAGCAGCTAGGGTCAGCTCCTGTATCAAGTACAGAATTTCTTGTCGCACGCGCGCGCGCACACACACACACACACGCTAATACACACACCCCTAAACACACACATTTATACACACAGTCTAGGAGTGAGCACTTCCCACCCCACTTCCAACCACGGTGGCACTGACACCCCTGTCTCCCCCGCCTCTGAGGGAGAGGGCGGTAGCAGCTCAGCCTTTGGGCGCTCCGCTACCAAGTCCTCTGTTGATGCGCAACCCCCTGCTGCTGCCACAAAAGGTGTGCTTTGATGTGGTTTTTCATGTGTACGGTGCTGGTTTTCGTGTGTAGTTTGGTGTGCACTGTGCTGATGTTTGGCAGCGCTTCCTCCTCAATGCCCATCGCTCTCTTTATCGTAACTAAAGTGAAACATGCCCACAGGTTTTATCTGTTTATTGCCTCAAGCTCTTTGCTCTGGAGCAATGCCATAGAAACACTTGCGTCTTATGTCACTCACACACACACTAACACATGTCACAAACACACTCTCTCTCTCTCTCTCTCTCTCTCTCTCTCATACACACACACACACACACACACAAACACACACGCACACACACCACGATACACCTTGCAGGTGGCAGCAAGAGTGGCAGGGATGAACCCTTCCTGGGCACCCGGAGTAGCGGATCCCTCGAAAGAAAAGAGGTCCATGATGACACAGATCGCCACATACACATTTACCACCACCACACAGGCACGACGTGTGCCCAACCATGCATCCTGACCTCTCCTGTTCTAGGCTTACGAATGCTTGGCATGTTCTTGGCGTTAATAAGAAGGAAGGGGGCCTTGCTCAATGATGGCTCATCAAGTGTGCAAATTTATCATAAGGGCATCCTATGTTATCGCTCCTTTCCAGCCACGCTCAAACCTGGCAGCTGCTGATGTACTGCTGTGCTGCTGATGCGCGCGCACACACACACACACACACACAAACACACACACCACACACACACATACAGGCCAGAGCCGACGCCACAGCGGGGGCTTGCATTATGCACACTCGCATGAAGGGGAGGAAGGGGAGGAGGAGAAAAGTGAGCAATTAGGGGAGGAGCGGCGTAGTGGGTCGAGCAGAGGAGCTGACAGAGGTGGCCTGGACGCCGGCATTCGCAGGTGAGTGTGGATATGGGTGTTAGGGAGGTGGGGGCAGGTATAGGTGTGGGTGAGGGGGTAGAGGCGGAGGTGGGTGTGAGTGGGAGAAAGGGTGTAAATGTGGGTTTAAGATGTTTGCAGGCAGAGAGGCTTGGATGCCCACAATGGTGGGCATCAGTGATATCCATCAAATTGTACATTCCAGGGGGTTGCGCAAAGCATCTGAACTGAGTCACTCTTTCTTCCTCCTATTACTCTGTGTAATCGTTCATGCAGAACGGCCTCGGACATAAAGAAGAAGTATGGGCACGGGGACAGCAGTGGAGCCTCTGATGCCACAAAGAAGTGTGTGTGTGTCTCAGCCGTGTTTACATACCTTAAGTGCACACAGTAGCGTTTGATAAACAAGTGAGTATGCGCAAAGATGTGCGTGCCATGTGTAAGCTCCTTGTACAACCTGCAAACAAACACACACCAGCTGATGCATACAGATACACACACAAACATATTTTCCCTACCTGCCTATACCTACCTCACCTACCTTGCACCTGCTGCAATGCATGCCCGCGACTTTAGCCTCTTTTATGCAAATGGATCAGACCATGTGCAAATATAGATACTGCTCCCACCCTCATCAAAAAAATGCGACACTCGGTTGTTCAGGCTTTCCTTCTGTTTTGCCCCTAGGCGCTTCAATTGAAGTATATTAATTAATTAATGCCTTAGGCTAGACGCATGTCGGTCCGCACCACTTTCCTGCAAAGCTGCAACACACCTGTGTGTTCATTCTAACGCAGCTCCACTGCACTTCAAAGATTGCTGTGACGCATATTTATTGGTCCTGAGTTTCAAGCAAACCACGAAGGGCAAACAGACTCTGTCCTGTCGTTGTTTTGCCCTATCCTTCTCTGCTGGCCCTTTCTGGTGGTGACAATCTTCCATCTTTCACAATTCGTGGCGCAAAACGTGCCTGTGCGCACAAGCACACATACATACCACACATACATACATACATACATACATACATACATACATACATACATACATACATACATACATACATACATACATACATACATACATACATACATACATACATACATACATACACACACACACACACACACACACACACATACATACATACATACTACGTACGTACATACGTGCGTGCGTGCATGCGTGCGTGCGTGCGTGCGTGTGTGCATGCGTGCGTACATATCAAACAACGAACACCATGAAAAACCGCACACAGGGGCCAGAGCGTGGGCGGGGTAGCGTCCCAGGCACGCTCCAAGCTTGTGGAGCGTGGGGAGAAGCTGGGGGCGATAAACCAGTTGACCATGGAGATGCAAGGTAAAGCTTGCGTGTCTGTGTGGGCATTTGCGAGTTTGCAAGTGTGGGTCTGGGTCTGGGTAAGAGGGTGTGTGGGTGTGGGTGCATGTGCGTATGCGTATGTGTATGCGTACAAATGCGTGTGGTTGTGTGTGCGTGTGTTTGCATTTTGTGTGTGATAAAGTAAAAATATGTGACCACTTCTGTTGTATTTGCCTTCACCTTGTTAAGGAGGTTGCTTTACGTACAAACTTTAAGCGGTACATTTGCATGCACACCTGCATCAGGACAAGGTAGTGAGCCATCTGTCTCCTTGCACCCCCTTTTAAGTTCACCCCTCAAGCAAGATGACAGTTAGCACGCTGGAGGCTTTTTAATGCGATAGATGTGCTGCGCACAAGAAACCCTTTTTCAACCTGTTTCATTCTTTGGGTGCTGTTCCAGATGGCGCTGCTGGCTTTGCAGAAATGGCCAGGCAAAGAGCTGAGCAGGAGAAGGGCAAAAAATGGTACCAGCTATAACGCATTTCCGTGAAGGAATGCACCTGAAGTTGGAGGCCTGAGTGTGTGGTGAAAACAGGCAAAGGAGACTTGGATGAGAGACTTGCTGTGCAATCATTTGATGCATTGATTTGATGCACGCAAGGATAGTAAAGATGGTAACTACAAGAGTTGACGTTTGTATGTAAGTTGCAGGAGGGGTGGATCTGTAAGGCTTGGCCATATTATATACTTGGGGGTACGCTATGTAGCACGCAGACGCAAAAAGGTCGTGCTTGCTTGGTGAGGCATGCCCCTGTGTGTGTTGGTGGGCAGTGCGACATTTACAAGCTATCTCCCCTGCTTGAAACCCTCAATTTGTTTCTTTTGTCTTTGGCGGGAATAGGCTCTCACACACGGTCACTTGGCTGAGCCTGCTATCGACTTAGAGTGCCAAGGTTTCATCTTATTTATTTGCATGTTTCTGCTTTTTTGTATGAAGACACTTTTCCGCCGACTGATTACATAATTATATAACTAACTGGGCCTTAAAGTGCAACTGAAGTAACCAGGGCCTCTGCTCTTAATCTGGCGTTTTGGCGCCTGCAAATTCAGATGAGAGGCAAGCACCAGTAACACGGAATATTGCGTATACTTGCTCTGCACAAAACACGCAGGTCTAGTGTTGCTGTGATATTAAGAGACGCCCAGCGAGTGCTAAGAGAAACTTCAGTCACTGTGACAGAGTCCAACGACAATTGATTTGACGCATTAACGATTGGAATTATGTAGAACTGCAGAATGCGAGACTTGATTGCTGAATTCGAATTTTGTTTAATAAGTTTCAAAAAAGCTACGAGAACAAAACGACATTTCATTTTTACTTCATAATATAACCAGAAAATTATTTCAGTTACTCCAATGCGGTTGTCGACGCTTGCGCGGCTGACACTTCTCTTCCTGGTGTGGCCTGCTGTCTAATTCCACTTATGGCCTCGCATCCAGCTTCCTAAGTCCCTGCTAATGAAAAATAAACTGCTCATCATGAATCTGCTGCATGCACAGCTAGCGCTGTCAATCAGGACAGCAAGCAGCGCCGCACAGCACACCAGCACCAGCAGCAGCATGGAGAGTAGAAGTGAGACAAAGGAAGAGCAGGGTGAGGCTGGTGGTGCAGTTGCTTCGCAGGAGGATTGCCAAAACGGCAGCTGTCGTCTTGGTATTCAAAACCCACCAGAGTCGCCGGGTGATGCTACACGAATGATTGCTCTCGACGAGCAGTCTATCTGCTTGGCCAGCTTAGCTGAAGAAACGCATGCACATGTGCTGCTAGGTGCGTTTAGTACATTGCTGCAAAGACAGGCTGATGGCCTATCAAAACTTATTCTTCCCTCAGATATTGATGCCGCCTCATGCCCTGAAACTGCAGAAGGCAGCAGGGTTTATTTAGTCTGTAAAGGGTACTTTTTGCATGTTATCTTTTGAGTAGGACAAGCTAGCAATTTATTCGTTTCCTTAAACCTGTAGGGAGTAGCAGGATTTGAGTCAGCAGAAGTAGCGAGACAGTCCAGAAGCAGAAGTAAATACGAACAAGTGGCCAATATGCATTTAAACTTTTGATCACATTTCTTGCAATTCAGGACAGCACCAGCAAACGAGCCGCACAAACAACATGGTCTATGCCATCCTGAATGTTTTCATAGCCCCACACTGTTTGGGACAGTGCGTGTGGCAGATCCACCCACACGGCAAGTCCGCGGACAGAGATCTCCTTTTCAGAGCCCGGTTGGTACGTGGTGCAAACGTTGTGGGCATACCATTCACTGTGGCAAAGGACGCAGCGGAGCAGGGCCTCCCTGTTACAGGGGTCATCATGTGCGACCAGGACCATGAGAACACTCCTCCTTTGTGCCAGCCGGTGCCTAGCCAACTCCAGATCAATTTTGTTTTCGCGGAAGCAGGTAAGGACTTTTGGAATTCTTGCCGATTCACATCAGTCAAATTGTTTGGAAAGCCACTGCGATGCAAAAAATACGACTGTAGCACTGATTTCAAGCATCCAAGCAACAAGATACAAATAACCCCCCGCCACAAAAATCCCTGCATTCACTGTTTGTAAGACACAAATGGTGTTGGCTCCGTCGGCAACAATTGTAGCCACAAAAGTTTATTAAGCAGTGCCACTGGTATTTTGCCTACTAATAAAATCTCTTGACATATTTCCTTGGTAAAGTTTTTCTGGTGGTGAGAAGAAGGGTTTCAAAGCCAATAAGCCATTTCTTTCCCAAACAAGCACGCCAGATAGAATAAGGTACCTAAACTCCTGAGGCCTTTTTAAGGGAGAACACCCTCCTTGCTTTGTAATTAGCACAAAACACTGTTACCAATTACGCACAGGCCGCCCCTCTCCTCCTACAATTAAAAGCCCAGTTTGCATGATAGAGGTCCTCGTCATTGAAACAGAGCTGCACCCCTTCAACGGGAACAGAACAGCCAAAGAACTTGATGACATTCTGCATGATGGAGCGTCTAGAAGCTTGCAGCAGCAGCCTGCTGGGGCACAGTTAGGGCTTACAGCCTGGCAAACCAAGGATAGGTGCTTGTTGTTCAACAGCTTTGGTGGAAACCACCAGGGAAATGAAACAGAGACCTATGTTCAGAATAATGAGCTACAAAAGGTATCTGGATTATGTCAGGGAGGCAGCTTAGTTTGGCTAGGACGGCTTGGCCTAGTTTGCTGGCTTGCAAGTGTATGGGGGGCCAGGTGTTTTGCTTTGCGCCATTTGCAATGACAAAGGCCAATATGTTTGAGGTGGAGCCTTTGAGATTATGTCGTTTTTGTAGGCTATCGTGAACAGCCAAACCGGGGTGCAAGGGTGTGCTCTATATAAAACATGTGTGGTTTGTTTTAGCATCGGCAGTTTGGAAATGTGGCAAATGAGTGTCTGGCAAGCTATACAGAAAATTGTGCTTGACATTTGCAACAGTGCAATTATAAGCTCTTGCCCTCTTGTAGTTATCTGCATTTCTCATGTCTTGCTTCCAAATTATCATCTCTACACAAATCATCAAATCATGATACCAGCTTCATAACAAAGCCTTCCTCGTTTTATTCTCCGTGTGGGATGTTGTGTGGCTTTGCATCCATTGGGTGGTGCAGGACACAAAACAACATCCTTTCCTTATCCATGTTGGTGGTGTTCACACTACCTGCGTTCATTTTTATATGGTTCCAACCAAAACATGGATTGCATGAGGTCTACCCCATATATAAAGATGTTTTACCTCTCCTCTCCCTCTTGTGTCAGGTGAGGTGACAACAAAAGCACCGCACAGAAATGATGGAAGAAAGAAGAAAGGAAGGAATAAGGCAAATGACGCAGTTAGTGAAAATATTAAGAAAAAGAGCTGCGCAGGCAGTGGAAACCTCTTTGGTACCGAGTACCGCAAAACCCCTTGATCAGCAAACTAAATAAGCCCCAAAAACACTACCGGCATGGATTAGGAGAGGATGCTGCTTTGTGTCCTGCAACACCCAATGGATGCAGAGACACACATCCCACCTGGAGAGTAAAATTAGGAGAGGCTTTTCAGTGGGGATTAGGTGGTTGGGAGGCAATAGCCTGCACACTGTCACGCCAATTGGTGGCAGTGACGAATCGTGTGATTCAGTTACCTGGTTCTATAGTTGAGGCTGTTTTGATCAGTGTCGTTCAATAAGCTAGAGGAGCCAGTTTTATTGAAGACAGCCTTATAGATTTGACAATTTTTTGGTAATCAATTGACAACATGTGAGCATTATAAGAGGTACCAGAGGTACCAAGAGGGAATCCTCAAAAGACCCTGTACCGCGTGAGGTCTCTGATTCTATTTGTTCGTTTAGTCATATTAATGTGTAACCACAATGAGGACAAGAGGTCTGTTTGAGTTAACGGTCCCAGCTCCGGGAAGGAGCAGCAGTGTGGGATCCAATCAAAGATAAGTGGCACTAGTAGCGACACATACACATGTGTGTGTGTGAGTGTGTGTGTGTGTGTGTGTGTGCAGAGAGCGCACAGGCATGCGTGAGACAGAGAATGATAGAAGCATTAGGGACCACAGCAATGCAAACCCATTCCTCTGCTGGATGGTTTTTCCACCTTAGAGGCCTTTCCTGGTCCGAACAACCAATGTATTAGTTGATGTGCTGAGTCTTGTACCTTGTGATTTGCTACAACACCAGGAGTATTGCTCAGATATTTGTGGGGGCTGTGTTCAATGGTCGTCTCATTTGCTGTAGGATTTTGGTTGCGGATCTGATTGCTTGTAGGCTTAATTTTTTATGATTGCTGTGGCATGTAGACCAGTAACTCCGAGGCTGTGGAGTGGGTTCCTTGTGTGGCTGCTGTAACTGGTGCCTGTTGCTCCTAGCAGGATGGTGTGAAGGGTTTTAAGGTGTCCGAGTAAGCGAGTCATTAGCAGCTTATGTTGTTCTCGTGCCTTTTCTGCTTGATGAGTAGGGGAAGTGTCGACACAGTACTTACTTTCAGTTAAATGTATGTCACGTTTGTTTGGTTGTATGTCTTGGTTCCATAGCCAGGGGGTATGGATTTGCAGCGCCAACTGCTAGGTATTATGGGCAACTCTTCTTGCATGAGTTGCAGACCTAGTTTGATACGTGTTTTTGGGTTTTGTTTGGGGCATGGTTGCTGGGTCGGAGTAACTGTGATTGCATCTGGCTTGCTAAATTTCCGCCGCTCATTTGCATTAAGATTGGAAGGTAATAAGAGCCAGGTTGGAGTCATTCCTATCTGTGTCTCTTTTGAAGGGCGTATAATGCCTTGTTGTACCATTTTCACGACTGCTTACTGCCTACGTCTGCTTGTGCTAGCAGGCATGCACCCCAGGCATGCACCTGTGTACCTTGCTGGATCGCTTCTATAATCATTCGCCCAGCAAGGTTGTGCCTGCTTATAATCATAGAATATGGTAGGTGCCGTCCAACTTCTGGCAGATGGGGAAGATTAGTGGGCCTTCTAAATGGTTGCACTGAGCGGCACGCTTTTGGTTGTAAATCTGTGCAGCAGAGCATGACATTCTTCTTTTCTTTAGAGGTGACATTTGCATTTTTCTAAAATGAGTTATTTCTCGACAATGCCTTTTTTGATCAGTTCTTGGTAATTGTGTAGTATTTTGTGGACTGATGGTTTGAAACCTTAAAAAATTTTGGACTTAGTTTGTGTTGGCCGTGCAAGTGTGCTTTTACAGCATCAAGACCTGAGAAAATGGAGAGCCTTTCTGCTGGAGGCCTGGTTGGCAGGTGTTAAGAATATCTGGTAGGCAAGCTGGGGGAAAATCTTCCACCCGTGCGGGCCAGAAGGTGGGTGGGGGGGGGAAGGGCGCTGGTGTTATTGTGGATACCATGGCCACTTTGATATTCCGCAGAGCATTTTGCAATGGCATCAGTGCAATCGTTCCCTAGGATGCCAGCATGAGCTTTGACCTTGTAGAATTGGATGGTGTCTTTAGATAGCTGGATGTGGTGAACGATGGTTTCTAGGAGTTTGACATGTCCATGCCGTTTCATGTGCTGGGGGTAGAGGATGCTATTTGCCACAGTGCACCAGCGAGAAATTAGTTTATACGAGGCTCCAAAGTGTGGGTGTTCTAGTGTGTGATACCACTCACACCAGAAAGGATGATGTGGAAATGATGGAGGCTAGGCTGAAGAACAATGGTCCAAAGACTTTTGTGCTGTTCTTGGTGTCCAACAGGATTTGAAGTTTAGAGTCCTTCTCGTACTCAATCTCTAGAGAGATGTGTCATGCTAATTTGTGAAAAACTTCCGCCCTGGAAATTAATATGATAAACGATTCAGCTTCCTTACCATACCTATCAATAATCGGCCAGAGAGAGCGCAAACTTGGGCCTCGCAACTACATGCAGTGTGGGCAGAGGTCCGCATGGTGTCATCAGCTTGGCGAAAGCAAAACAGGAGCATGATTTGTTGGCTCGCTTCGAGCAAGGTTCTGCACTTTCACTCACTCTTACGCACGAGGGCGACGACCCACGCTCTCAGCAGGTGCGTGCACCAGGGGTGTGTGTGTGTGGAATGTGCGATGTGCGATGTGGACATAAAGTAATAACCAGAGTGTTGTAGTGCTTTCGAAGGCTGATATTGCAAAGGTGTCTGTTATTACAGAAACTGCGCAGCACCTTGTTTCACTGACAGAGTTTTGCTTTGTGGACTCAGAGCAAGAGTTGGGGTTTTCCTAAAGCATTTCAGTTCACACTGCCCCGACAGCCAGACGCTTTGAAACGCACTTTGATGGCGCTTGCGTGCGTCTCGCTGTTTGCAAGCGAGCTTGAGTCGTTTTTAAGTGCGGAGCTAAAGCGCGCTTTGGAATGGTCAAAGTGGCGCTTTGGTATGGTCAAATTGGCGCTTTGGTTGGTCAAAGTGGCGCTTTGGTTTGGCCAAAGTGGCGCTTTGGGTGGTCAAAGTGGCGCTTTAGGTCATCAAAGTGGCACTTTGGTATGGTCAAAGTGGCGCTTTGATGTAATGCAAGCGCACTTTTGGTGGACGCTTAAAAACGACTCAAGCTCGCTTGCAAACAGCGAG
>Ga0307963_1001287_pt1 | contig 19079 bp, 15 predicted proteins | sample OrgLakmetagen594_FD_201829 | JGI IMG/M metagenome (GOLD analysis project Ga0307963, IMG submission 201829) | Saline water microbial communities from Organic Lake, Antarctica - #594 | ecosystem: Environmental > Aquatic > Non-marine Saline and Alkaline > Saline | place: Antarctica: Organic Lake... | reverse complement strand
TTTAATGACGCGATGACGATGGGAGCGTGTTCTGAGGATGCGAGTCTCCATGTTTGACTGACAGATGTGAGCAGGTTGAAGGCATGCATGCACGCGCACACGCGCACACACACACACACACACACACTCACAAACACACACACACACACGCACGCACGCACGCACGAAGGCATGCACGCACGCACATATGCACACACGCACGCACACACACACACACACACGCACACACACACATACACATACACATATATACATACACACACAAACACGCACACACACACAAACACACACACACACACACACATACACATGTATAAGCGCGCACAAAGCACACACAAGTTGCCAGTTCACAGCGCAAAAGGCTTCGCCAACTTTTCAGCATCGCTTGCGATGCTTCCCCCCACTTGTCAAGCTCAGCCTGGATACGTAGATAATACAGCAGCTTAAAAGTTTCAAGTCTGGGGGCACATGTCTAATCCGCACATGTCTCATTGGCCGCGTCCTGAGCCCTATACTGTTCAAGCACACGTGCGCAGCATCTGACAAGCCAGAGCATCAAAGCTCACATGATTTTAGTAACTTAGAACCTTTACAATATAGAAATCCACCGCAAAAGAAAGGAAGACAGAAAATCCAGCCATTCTCTTTAGAGCAGAAGAGGTGCCAATAATGGTCAACAAGTGCCCCCCTACTTGTTTAACAATTTAGCAGAAAGCTACTCCTTTTCCTTAATTAGTGTGGGGAATGGGTTTTTGCTGCCTATGTATTTTTTCCTAAAGCACTGAGCTCTGGATAGGGCATAGTGGCTCATTTTGTGTGCTTTTGGTGCCAAATGTCTAGGCAACACGCTCGCCCAGGCCAACTGAAATGGCTATTTCAGGTCAATTTTTACCATTGCCGTACGTAATTTTACTCACCGCCCGCCCTTCTATAATAAATATTTACAAAAAAACCATCGATCACCGCCCAAAATCCCAAACCTGTGTATCCTGCAAAATCTGGATACATATGCAGAATGAAAGGTCTGACAAGCTGTGGGGACTTGGCCGGTAATTACCAGGGTCTGACAACTAGGAGATTGCGTCCCATCAAAGTCCTTGATGTCCTTGAAGTTCAGGATCGTGGAGCACCGCACTCTTACTTTTTCAGGCCAGGATTTGAAAAATACACAATTCGGGTGTTATGATGTGCATTGAACTCATTAGTTAACACAATAACACTGAGGAGTGCTACAACGTGTTATCAAGGTTGAGGTTGCATGTTAAATTCCGCTATTTCTATTTAGGATGATGTTTAAGGTAAATTGAAACAGGGCCGTCATGTCAAAACAGCATGCCAGCATTATGTCCTCCTTTGCTCCTGGGCACTCTCACGATGTAAGAACTGGACAGCGATTCGGCAGGATTTGGACATGGTAATGAGCTAATATAACGTTGGATTAAGTCTTTTGATTCTGATGCCGTGTCATCATCCCTACGGGATTTTTCACACGGCTTGTAATAAATATTTCAACGAATGAATTTGATCACTGCCCCCCCCCCCAAATCGTTAATCAAGGTCGGTGATATTCTTTACGCACGGTAGTCAATACCATGATACTCAAAAGATCCCATCAAAAAAAGAAACGTGTTTGGATACTTGTCAGCCCCGTCTGGAATTCCACTTACCTAGGAGAACAAATCCCAGCCCCACGCTGACCACTCCCTTAAGCACGCCAACAATGGTCGTTGTCAGTGCAGTATTTGTAGTTGTGCACCTGAGTGTAGGTATGCGTGGAACTGAAAGTAACAAGCAAGGCTGACAACTTCCTTAAGCACGCCAACAGAGGTTGTCGTCCGCGCAGTATTTGTAGCGGTGCACTTAAGTGTACGCATGCGTGGGACAGAAAGAATCAGAAGCAACGCTGACCACTCCCTTTAGCACGCCAACAATGGTCGTCATCAGTGCAGTATTTGTAGCTGTGCACCTGAGTGCACGTATGCGTGGACTGAATGTTGCAGGGTGAACCCTGATCTATGCTGCCTTGTTTTTGACAGACAGTGTACGTTTATAAGTTTATAAGCTATCGGTGTGCAATATACAGTGAACTCCAGCTAGACATTGAGGATGGTCAGATGCAGCTCAGTGCCGCCGGCAGAACATCTGGCTGCCTGAGGCTGTACGTTGAACATCACACAACAGGCCACGCACACGTAATTTACATTGCAGACTAAAAAGGCCACGCAAAACGTCATGGTCACGCATCCCGCATTCACATGCACAACTTTCACAAGGGTGCACGCACTACACAACGGGGCGCATGATTTACTTCCAAGCCTGCTGACACAATAATGAGGGGCACTCTCACCAAAACAAAGTGTAGTTCAATAAGCAGCCCATGAAGCTGCATAACAGCACAGCTGTCCACAGCATGGTAGCTCCGTGTGTTTGGATGCCCTGCAAGCGTGGAGACATGCATTGGTATTTTTATACATTACTTTTCTTAATAATTTATATTATTTTGGTGGAGGCGTTCATTGGTATTTTTCGATTTTCTTAAAATGGACCATTCAAAGCATAAGTACGGGGAGCGTCAGATGTGCGGTAGAAGCGTATTACAGCGTTGTTACAGCGTGTTGTTACAGCGTGTTACAGCGTTCAGGCTGTAACTTACAGCGTTTTGTTGCACACACTTTTTGGAATATAGACAAAATGCCCTGGGGGTATTCAAGGCTTCCATGCCATCAGACCATGATGAGGGGCTGTCAGTGGCACAGTCAATGCATGCCAGTTCAAGGTAGTACGCAAGTAACAAGCCCGTGAGGTGCGTGATGGGTGCTAATGACTAATGACGGATTGCGCATGAGCAGCCACACTTCCCAGACCTCCTACTCTGTGCGTCCTTTTATGACCATACATGCAGCTGCGGGAAAATCCAGAGGGTCAAAAACGAATACAGCATGGCTTGATGATGTTCCAACCCACCACTTGGTACGCACGGGGCAGAGCATGAGCCTCTCCCATTGCAGCAGCAATCACGACTAGCATAGGAAAGCCAGTGATGGAAGTGTAGTATAAGAGCTCAGAAGAGGAAGCAGAGGGGTTATGCTCATCACCTTGGCCCTGCGGTCAAGCGCATCACACACACAAAAAGTGCGGGTGAACCACACGCGCTAGGACCACGCACGACTCACCACAGCGTACGCGTTTGGTAGGGCCTGGGCCGAGCCATCCGCACAGACCAGGATAAGCAGGAGTGGAAGCGAACTGACAGAGTTGTAGTATAAGAGCTCCTGAGAGCTAACCGGGGCATGAGAGTGGGACCCTTGCCCAACGCCTGCGCCCTGCGGGCAGATGATTACGGGGGGCCACCACATGTCTATGGTTGACCATTTTAAGCAAAGTTTGGTGTAAATAGGCAGGCTTGCAGCATTTGGTGAAGACTAATACGTCATCTTCAGCTGGTGTACAAGAGTACACACATGAATGTTTCTCCCCAAAAGGGGTTTACCTTCAGTGATATCAGTACCTTCAGTGATTTTTACTAAAGGGGTTCACCTTGAGTGATGTATCATTTTCAGCTGGTGTACAAAAGTGCACACAGACCAAAAGAGGACTGCTTTACATGATCATGGCTCGCGTGTGCCCCCCCCCCCAAATGAGGCATCAAAATCTGCATCTGTCTGACTCCCTCAACCACGTCTACCATAAAGTGATTTCATGCATGATAGGGATATATGAATCCATTGTTTCTGGGGGAAAAGAAGCTGTTTGGGCCATGGTGTGGGCTTACTGGGCCTTTGGCAAACGATTTTCCTGACAGGACCAAGGCCCGCAAGGTCCATTTCGCGACCCCATACCTTGTCAATTTTTGGGATTACACTGAAGCAATAGCTACCAAGTATGAGCATGTTTAGGGAACCGGGTGTTTGGGGTCACACTGAGGCGACTTTTACACACATCATGAGCATGACGATGGGACCGGGGGTGTGATCCCCTCTTTGGGTAGTGGTTAGCAGGTGACAACTCCATTTACATAGCAGGTGGTAGGTTTAAAATGTGAGTGGTCCCCTCTTAAGGCAGCAAGTAACAGGTCACAGGTTCAAGAATGTGTGCGGTCCCCTCTGTGGGTAGCGGGCTGTAGGTGAGGTTGAAAAATATACTGGAAATCATTGGCTTGCAATAACTATATGCCTGATCTATGCACGGGCAAACGATCATGCAATGCTCAGTGCTTGCCAACAAGTAAAAACACGTTCACCACCAAGTTGTCCCTCTCCTTCAACTCAACTTGCAGCAAGCTAACCCTGAGTGCTTAGCACACGCTTAGCACATGCTTAGCACACGTTTAGCACACGCTTAGCACACGCTTAGCACACGCTGCTTAGCAAGCATTACAAAGACCAAGAAGGGCACAAAGGCCAAGCAAAGCCGAGCAGAACAAAGGCTCAGTAATGCAGGCCAAGAAGGACACAAAGGCTGAGCAAGGTCAAGCAGAACACAGGCCGACTAAACGCAGGCCAAGAACAGCACAAAGACTAAGCGGGGCCAAGAAGAACGCAAAGGCTGAGCAAGGTCAAGCAGAACACAGGCCGACTGAACGCAGGCCAACAACAGCACAAAGACTAAGCGGGGCCAAAAAGAACGCAAAGGCTGAGCAAGGTCAAGCAGAACACAGGCCGACTGAACGCAGGCCAAGAACAGCACAAAGGCTAAGCGGGGCCAAGCAAACCAAGGAAACACATGAAGAGAAGAGCAAAGTGTCGGGTAACTTTCAAGCAGCGTAACTGCTTTTAACTTGATCAGTAGCAAGTAAGCTGCTCAGCACCCGCAGCTGAGCAAAGCTTACACAATTATTCATCTTCAGCACTTATGACAAAGTTGCAAGCTCACCTTAAACTCGACCAGGAGCAAGTAAGCTGCTTGGCACGCGCAGCTGAGCAAGCAGAAGACGTAGCCAGATAGATCAAACATCAAATCGCCAACACCTAGTTGTTTCCAAATGGTAGGAAGCGACTGTCAGTGTGGAAAGATGGGCAACTTTTAGACACTGACCATCTATTCATCCTGGCCAGCCGTGAAGACCAGTTATGGGCTAGAAATAGAACTGCTTGTAATGAGAAAGATATGAAAAGGTCCAGTAGTGGTAAGGCTGCACCATATCACCTCCAGCTGAGGATAGTGCACACAGCTAAAAAATGGCTGGACCTCTGCCTACTAAGATCTGTCAAATTTATGCAAGATGCATACATTCAACTTGCAGCTTAAATAGGATGCAGGTATAACGGTTTGAATCTAGCCGATGCTGTAAACAGCCCAGCTAGGTGGTTGCAGCAGACTGAAGTTTGTTTTATCGACATACAGTAACCTTCTGTTCCCACGAAAAAACACAGACCGTGTGCAGCTTCCCACAACAAGTTTTCAGACGTGCTTAAGGTGCTGCGCCTTGCATCCACACAATGTGCCCACCACCTACTCACGCAGATGAATGCATTGCCCCTGCATCTGCACGGGCCACGCCCTTTACCTGCAACAACACATCCGACGACCACCAGGAGCACGGATGCGATGATCTGTGCTGAAGGCCACTTCTTCTTTATGAACGCCTGCATGGTCAACAAGGACTTTATGAATGCCTGCATGGTCACCAATCTTCTTCTTTATAAACGCCTGCATGGTCAACAAGGACAAGAAGCAATCAGCCTGGCTGACCGGCTTATAAACATGCCTGATTCTGCTTATGAACATGCCTGCCACAAATAAATTAGAAGGATAGAGCCTCTCAGTGTGCAACACAACACACGGGTAACGCCTTCCACCAAGCCTCTGCTCAGATGCTCTGCTTTTGCACAAACAAGTGACACGTACACAACCAAATGCAAAGAACCCAAACGGTCATCAAAGCCACTGCAGACGTTTTTTGTTGTGTTGACCGGGTGGGACGCAATCTAGAGTGCGCAGCAACATTCATCAAAGCCACTGCAGATTTTTTTTGTTGTGTTGACCGGGTGGGACGCAATCTAGAGTGCACAGTAACATTAAGCCTGTCCTTGACGCGCACACTGATGCGTGGCCCTTACACACCACACCTGTGGTGTGTGGCGTTGCGTAGTTGTGTGTGATGTAGTGTGGAAACAGGCCTGCATCAGGCCTTCAGCGTGAGTGTGTATGCATTCCAGCTCAGGCCTTCGTACCTTGAGAACCAAAACGGTCATGGGCGTCAGACGTTTGATCACATTGTACATTGGTACGTTCAGGGTCTTCAGTCCGATCAGAGCAAAGGCTGTGGTGCGCAGCACACACAGGATTCGTGTCATGGACAAGCATAGGTTTCGTGTCATGGACAAGCACAGGATTCGTGTCATGGAAGAGCACGTGATTTGTGTCATGGAAAAGCACGTGATTCGTGTCATGGACAAGCACAGAAGCCGTGTCATGGAAAAGCACGTGATTCGTGTCATGGAAAAGCACAGGAATCGTGTCATGGACAGAGGTTAGAAAGAATATTAGGAGTGACAACACAGCCAATATGACAAAGGAGTCGTGGCTTGGACAGGGACAGAGGACAGGAAAATGAGATCGGAAGTGGCAACACAGCAAGCACAATTAAGGAGGCGTGTAATAGTCATGCACGCCTGTGAGAGTCAAAGCAGAAGAAGCGACGCTGCAGCATGCAACACTAGTCCAAGCAGGCACATGACGTTGCTGCCCACGTCAATTGAGGAAGTGTCCCTTACTCCTTACCCTGAAATGCTTCTCCAGACTATTCCAATCCAATACATAATTTATTTTACCAAACATGCTATCTTCAAGCGCTTGTCCAGAACGACATCTGAACCCCCAAAAATCATACCCCACGCATGAGCATATGCTCGTAAGTGCACGAACACCAGAAACTGCATGTTTTACTGGTGTGTTGTGTGTGTGTGTGTGTGTGTGTGTGTGTGTGTGTGTGTGTGTGTGTGTGTGTGTGTGTGTGTGGTTTTACCTGTTGAGGCGGTGTAGAACACGGTAATGAGGAAGAATTGCCTGCAAGGAGTAAGAGGATGATAGTGAAAGCTTTCAACCCTGCACCTTTCTTGCTGGCAGCAACTTTAAAGATTGTTGTCTAGCATGCGTTGAAATAACCAGCATTCAAGTCAAACTGGTGTTCGCTTAAATCATCAGCGCTGGAACTGGAAGAGGCAGCTAGCTACATCACAACCTGTGTGCCATGGGAGTTACTTCATGCACTGCCAACAAATTGCTGGTGCAGGCCCAAGCTCACCTGAAACACGCACTGTTTTTATTCTTCTACACTGCTGTCATTATGTAAACTGCCCCCTCCAAGAATAAATGCATACTTATTGACTGTGCCTAGCAATTTGATCACCGCCCCCCCCCCCCGCAACCGTTAAATGTGGCTTTGATCTCCTTTGTACAGTGTAATGGTCATACCAGATGTACATGCACACTTGTGGCCAACTTCATGCATGAAGCGGAAGAAGAGCCTTGCACACGCACTTCATTTGAGCCATGCTGAACTGCTTGAACCCTAGCATCGGTCGCAGGGGCTCAAGGATCATCCAAGTGGCAAGCATTTGCATGATCATCACGATGTTTGTCAGGGGAAACACCTGAATGTGTGATCGCAGTGCATCCACCAAACAACTTTTGTGTCAAGAAAAGCACGTACTGTGTGATAGCAGTGCATCGACACAGCTTTTGTGTCAAGGAAAGCACGTACTGTGTGATAGCAGTGCATCGACACAACGTTTGTGTCAAGGAAAGCACGTACTGTGTGATAGCAGTGCATCGACACAACGTTTGTGTCAAGGAAAGCACGTACGTGACAGTTGCATCGACCAGTTTTGTCAAGGGAACACCTCTTTGATAGCATTGCATTGACACGATGTGTGTCAAGAAAAGCACGTTTATGAAAGTCGCAATAACCATTTGTGTCAAGCTTGAGGGTTTGTGCATTTCACTGTGGGGGTTGTAACTACTGATAGTATCAAGCGGGGTTTTGTGTGCAGAAGTCTGTAATGAGGCTTGCATTAAGACTGTTTTCAAGCTTGAGTTTTTTGTGCAGAAGTCTGTATTGAGACAAGCATTACGAGTTTTGTCGAGCTTGATGTCCTGTGCGCAGGAGTCTAGGGTATGGGCTTGCACCAAACATCCTACACCAGAATCCGCTGACAAAATAAAGCCGGAGTGGTCTAAATTGCACAGGGATCGTGATAAGTGTGGTACGCTAATTCCTGGTGACATGCAACCAGAGCTGTGTGTCAAGTGCACTACAGTTTCATTTCTGAGTGGTTAAGCTGAAACTGACAGATGTTCTGTACGGTGAAGCAATCAGCACATGCAGTGGGTTGTGTGCCTGCTGATACATAGAGGCACGCATCATGTGTCATGTGCAAAAGCAAGCGTAGCGATGAGATATGGGAGTAGGTCCAGGCTGAGCAAAAACAAGTGTAGGATGAGAGATGGGAGTAAGTCCAGGCTGTGCAAAAACAAGCGTAGGATGTGAGAAGGTCCAGGCTGTGCAAAAGCAAGTGTAGGATGGGAGTAGTCCAGGCTGTGCAAAAGCAAGTGTAGGATGGGAGAAGGTCCAGGCTGTGCAAAATCAAGTGTAGGATGGGAGTAGGTCCAGGCTGTGCACGAGGCAAGGTGTGGATGGGAGTGGACAGGTGGTGTGTGGATGAGAGTACTTCTTCCGACTGCAGCCTGTGCACGAGGCAAGGCACAAAAAAGGAGTCAAGGCACAAATAATTATTATTTTTCTTCCGTGTGTTCTGCTGTGTGCGTGTGTGTGTGCGTGTGTGTGTGTGTTTGTGTGTGTGTGTGTGTGCGCGTGTGTGTGTGCGTGTGTGTGTATGCGTGTGTGTGTGTGTGTATGTGTGTGTGTGTTTGTGTGTGTGTGTGTTTGTGTGTGTGTGCGTGTGTGTGTGTGTGTGTGTGTGTGTGCGTGTGTCCACCTTGCAGGCAGTCATATCGCGCTGCACATTCATCGAAGGGACAGGGCTTGTGATGCATGATCGATATAAGTACTGTGATGCTCCTCCAGGGTGCATAGTGCAGTACCTTACCTGTGGCTCTGTGCGCAGCACAACAATGAACCAATCTTGAACACGTGAACTATGATACCCGTAAAACCATCACCACCACCCTCGCCCCGCTTGTATTTTTCACGAAAGAAAGATAGAAGCCAAACAACAGTGAACACAGCACATGCTTTGAAGCTACCTATAAAACTACAACCACCACCATCCTCCCCCTCGTATCCCACACGAAAGGAAGCTGCACTGACCTGCATTGTGTACCTGTGCATGGAAAAAGGCAAGCAAATTCCACGGGTGAGTTGAAGGAGCCATGTGCTGAGCTAAGTCTTCCTACTGGCAGCTCAATCAACATTGGAGATATGAGATATGGTATGCAGGTAGGATGCAACCAAAGGTCATAGGCAGGTTCGTAAGGATCTATGTCATATTGCACCACACACGTGTATAAGCATGTTTGGAGGGCTGCCGCATTTAATTCAAGCGCTCGTTAGATTCTTGTGCAAGTCAGGGAGGATGCATATCCCTGCCAAAGATACTGCGTGTACATGTTTAATACTAACACAATAGAGATATACAACACAGTACATGTACGATTTAACTCTATATACAAGCGCTGGTAGCATGATCACAAGTGTAAGTTAAGAGTGGCGTGCAAAGCAATAAAGCAATGTATGTCTTCTGTGGACATACGCCACTCACTTATTCACAAATGTCATGGCCACACTGATCACCATGTACGCTACAGCAGAGGCAGCTGGTGCGGTCTTTGAGACGAGAGCTGGCGCTGCCTGCATTAATTGTCGCAGCGATAGCACTGAAGTCGAGCGCGGTGGGTGGAAAGATTGAGAGGCAGGCTATACAATGGAGAGCTGCGTGAGGTAATGTGAAAAAAACAACCCACCAGAGCCACATTCTTGGGAAGCAGCGGGCTTGCACTACGTATAAGTTTGCCCATGTGTTTTTTTTGTTTTTGTATTGAGCGCACACAAGAGCACAGGTGTGTGTTTTGTTTGTTGGTGTGTGTGTGTGTGTGTGTGTGTGTGTGTGTGTGTGTGTGTGTGTGTGTGTGTGTGTGTGTGTGTGTGTGTGTGTGTGTGTGTGTGTGTGTGTGAGTGTGTGTGTGTGTGTGTGTGTGTGTGTGTGTGTGTGTGTGTGTGTGTGTGTGTGCGTGTGTGTGTGTGTGTGTGTGTGTGTATGTGTGTGTGTGTGTGCTTGCATTCAAATGTATTGTTCCTTTTTGGATAACTCACTCAGATGAGCCCAGCATACTTTTTGTCAGTCAACTTCAAGAGAATCTAAGACCACATGGGATAGCCAAACCTGAATCAAAATGATAAATTAGAATTAATATTTATATTAAGGGTCTAATGATGGCCCATTGTAGGCGGACGAGTAGCATATCTAAACATTCAGTTGGAGTTGTTACTGGCACACCTAGGTCTCAGCTGAGGCATCCACTCCTGAGGCAGAATCAAGAATGTGTACATCAAACCAGGAGGCTCTTGAGGGTGCACTGCCTCGCCACAGCCAACTTGGTTTTGCCCGACGTGCTTGAAAACATGCGGAAGACGCTGTGCATTAACGGTGCCTACAACGAGGTGATTGTTTTGGATTCTGGACTCCTTTTCTTTAGTGTACACACCCATGTACGCACGTGCACAAAGGAAAGATTACCCGTAATGCTGGCTGGTATAAAACAACGTGCTCTGCAGACGTCTGTGTCAGGGATTGGACGCCACCTCGGCATCAATGTGCGGTGGAGCGTCCACTGGAACAGGTGAGCAAATGGCAGATCCCAACCCTGTACGCCTTACCATGTAAGGGTACTCCACTTGGGCATGCACATGAAACAGCATGCTTTTTCGTCAGGCACAGCACACCAGCAGCGCTATTTTTCATTAGCTGGATAAGTGTGAAGCTTACATGTCTTTCATTAGAGGCGGCCACAGGGCTCAGGACCACGCACATGCAATACTCTGTTCCGCTTGCAGTAATGGAGCTTTTGTTGAGGAGATCAACGGCAAAGAACTCAACTTCCTGTGGGGGTGTGATGGAAAGCACGACAGCAGCTCCTGGGAGGTGAGACGCGTGAATACGAGATTGGATTACGACGTATTTATTCTGGTATGGTTGCCATCCTATGAGGGCAGCAGTGTAACAAACAAACTTCACATCAATTGTAAGCACACTCGATATCAAAAGCATGAAAATTGTAGCACACCTGAAATCAAAAGCACGAAAGCACGGAAAGCAAGCTTGCAAAAAGACATGGGCAGACAGGCAGATAGGCAGACAGACAGACAGACAGACAGACAGACAGACAGACAGACAGACAGACAGACAGACAGATAGACGAACGGATGGATGGACGGACGAGTAGATTCATTACATCTCCTTAAAAGACTTAACCATCAAAGTCCTACATGCAGAAACACTTTGTAGCCTCGAGCATGCACAGCAGCAAAAATCTCAGCAGCCAATTGAGTTAGAGATAGTGAAGTGCATTCCTTTGTGCACACTACTTCCAGAATCCATTCAAGTTCCTAGCTCCCTTGTTCGACTGTAAGTGTCCATTAAAAGATTCCTGCAAGTCACACATGTTTCTGCTTTCAGTAGTATGCAGTTGCCTAACTTGTGCGCAGGTTGACACGTCGGGTGTGTCTCGTAGCCTGGAGTTTGATGATCATGAAGCCGTGCTGATCAGCACTTGGGTGCGCACAGGCGTGTGGCTGCAGGTGAGATGTGTAATGTGTAGGATCATTACCGCAGACACACACACTCACGCACACACACACGCGCACACACACATACACACACACAAATACATAGAGACACACAAACACAGAGACGCACACACACACACAAACACACATACACACAAACGCATAGAGGCACACACATGCAGACACACGCACACAGTGTCGGTGGCTCATACCAGTGTACGCACTCGGTATCAAGTACTTTATTACTAGGGTTGGCCAGAACCATATATATATGGTGTATATACGGTATTTTTGGCAGGGAATTAACCAAATATACGGTCATATACGGTGTATATATACAGTTCTGGCCAACCCTTTATGTTACGCATATGGTGCTGCAGCCCCATATCACGGATAGGCTGGATTTGGAGCTGGAAGTGGGGCCATTGGCACTAGGTGACCAAGCTGGGGCAAGAGGAGGCAGCAGCAGTCCATCAAACAAGGTAAGTCAGTCCTCCAAAAGGGGTCATTCACACTTAGATGACCAAGCTGGTACAAGAGGTGGTAGGAGTAGTCCACCGAACAAGGTGGTTAATACTCCCATGCCCCCAAAGGTAAGAATAAGAGCCCTAAGTGGGGGAGCAGACGGAGGGCGTGAGAGGTGTAAGGAACACCGTCAGGTGTGAAAACGAGTTCACATCTTCACTGTGAAGAAGTCAAGAAGGGCTTTATGTGCCCATTCCAGTTGCAACACTTTTGCCTCACTGCTGTGTAACCCCATTGACTCATTCTGCATTTTACATGAACTATAGTCCTGTGTCGCGCTGCACCAATACGGCTGCACCTACATCCGAATCAATTGGGGTGTTTGTTCAGAAGTCTGGCAGCCGTCTATCTTATCATACATACTAGACATTAAACATGATGTACATTTATAAGTTTATGTACAAATTCAAACGCACACATCTGGGTCGCACCCATAAAACATCAACCATGTGCCTGTGTGCAGGGTCTAGCAGGGGCAGATGCCAACAGCTGTTTTATGTCCTCAAGTCCCTCTGCCCCGGAGGCAGGCTCATCTGCTTCCCTCTCTCTGACTGGCTCGGAGCTTCCAGGAAATGTGCGGATCCGGGTTAAGATCAAGGGTGGAAGGGTGAGTGTGTGCAGCTGTGACTGTGCCTGTATATGGTTACAATGCTTACAATGGGGGGTGATTTTCAGACTGCCTGTATATGTGTGAGCATATTGCACGCGCGTGAGTATAAATCACCGTAGATTGAGAGCATCTGTGTACGTCAATTGCAGTGCATTCGTAAGTTTTTGGTTACAATGCAGTAAGCCTTGTTTGAGAGTAAGGGAGGGAGGAGTGTGTCATTGTACCAGCAGGTGTCAAGCCACACCCAACACAAACATGTACAAGACACAACCCAAGTGCTGGAGGAGGTAAAAAGATCAGAAAAAGACACAGGCAACCATAATCATTGTCCACGTCACAAGTGTGTTGTGAGGCATTGCATATTGCATCAAAATGTGCTGTAGAAAAGGAGCACTTAGTCAGTAACGTCACCATAAGATAGGGTGCTTCATTTCTACAGCTACCATTCTTTGCTGCTTACGATTAGGATTGGCCAGAACCGTGTGTATACACTGTATATGACCATATATTATATGGAATCCCTGCCAAGAATACCGTACATAAACTGTACCATATGATATATGGTTCTGGCCTACCCTACTTATAAATGCTATCGCACCATGTGGGGTCTACATTCTTGCTCCAAGCTGTTGCCCTGAATCTTTTCATGATGACCTGTCCACTTATGTATATGACTGCATTCTGCACAAGCTCTCTCTCTATCTATCTATCTATCTATCTATCTATCTCTCTCTCTCTCTCTCTCTCTCTATCTCTCTCTCTCTCTCTCTCTCTCTCTCTCTCTCTCTCTCTTTCTCACTCACTCACGCGCGCGCAGCTAGTCACTTTCGTAACACAGATCTGCACTATGGTTGTGCTGCTCCAATCTTGCAGCTTGTTAACATTGTGGACGTGTGCCCGAGCAGCTGGGTGGTGCAGTCCCTGCAGCAGCCGCTGTGTGGAGATGTGGAGATCTGGCATTTTGGCTCCTGGCGACCTTGGTCAGCAGAGTGAGTGGGTAGCATGCCTTCTTTTTATAATAATTTTGTACAAGCAGAAATGTGTGTGATTATGTGTGTGGCTGTTCATCCTCCTAACATTATTTTTTGTACACGTGCTTTTCTTCCCAGTGACGCCATCCAACAGGTGCCTTGGGGGCGAGTGCCAAAAATTTATAGGACTCCTCAACGCTTCTCTCTTACAATGTCTTTGGTATCCATGCTTCATCTACCCCGTTGAGCTCATCCACCGGGTTTTAGCAGGCGAGATTTAGGCCTGTGTATGTTGCTTCACGGTCTCTCCTGACAGAGTACATACTGCTGCTCATGCGTGCGCAGCATGCGTGTATTCTACCCCAGCGAGCTCATCCACCAAGCTGTGGCAGGGGGGCGGCATGTGTACAAAGTCCAGGCCTGCAACACTCAACCCAAGCACCTCCTCTCTTTATACCAGCTGCCTGTGATGCCCCTGCTGCCTAATGACACACACTACGACAGCAGTGTGTCCAGTGCGGTGCCGGTAAGCAACAGCTGATGCGTGCGTTATCGTGTGTGTTTGTGTGTATGTGTGTGTGTGTTTGTATGTGTGTGCGCGTGAGGGTAATCTCTTTGTACCATTTGCCTGTGATGCCCCTGCTGCCTAGTGACACACACTACGACAGCAGTGTATCCAGTGCGGTGCCGGTACGTAACAGCTGATGCGTGCGTTGTCGTGTGTGTGTATGTGCATGCTTGTATTTGTGTGCGCGTGAGGTTTATATCTTTGTACCGGTTGTCCGTGATGCCCCTGCCGCCTAGTGACACACATACGACAGCAGTGTGTCCAGTGCGGTGCCGGTAAGCAACAGCTGATGCGTGCGTTATCGTGTGTGTGTGTGTGTGTTTGTATGTGTGCACGCATGCGGGTGATCTCTTTGTACCTGTGAGGCTGTTGCTGCCTAGTGTTTGGTGACACGGGCTGCAATAGCAGTGCGTCAAGCATGCTGCTGGTAATAGTAAGAGTAGGGTTGGCCAATTTCGTTTAGTTACACCGTATATCTGCACCGTATATTATCGTATGTTTGGTGATTTCCCTGTCAAAAATACCATATATTCACCGTATACCTGGTTTCTGGCCCGCCCTAAATAAGTGCTGATGTGTGCGCTTACTTGTGTGTGTTTGTGCTATGTTGGTGTGGTTTACAAATCTTATTAAATGTGTGCCCAGTGCAGGTCACATGAAGAAAGGACAAAATGTGTTTATTCTGTAAGATGTCCTTTAAATGGTTGTGCATGGTTGGATGTATGCTCTTAGCTTTGGAATTTTTTACGCTGTCTTGTTAATGAAGAGCCACCTGAAGAAAGCACCGCTAGTGCTTTTGTGAAGTTTCATGCCAAAAATGATCAAGCAGCTGGCCTTCTGCCGCTATCATGCTATCAGGCGCGGTGGTTCTTGAAATTCTTTTTACAACTGCAATTTGCCACAGCAGCGTCATAGATCTTCGCATCTACTAACACGTGTTATAAACACGGGCATCTAAATTACATTTCAAGCACCTAAAAATACACACTCGGTCGTCCCCATGCCAAAAGTCCCTCTAAACAGTGCCAAAAAGCTAATTCATTTAATCATGGCCCCCTCTACCTCATCTGACCTCATCTAAATGCAACATTTTCTCAACCATTGAGCTCTGCCGGAAATGTTAGCATGCTGGGGAGCTGTGTGGGTTCAGGTGCCTATTTGCACCCACATTGGCAGAAAAAAGGAGCACTTCTGAACTTGCACCTGTTTTTTGTTCCCATAACCATCTTAACTTTTTTACATAATTGCGGTTGAGCCGATCGGTGGCTGACTTAAATTTGAAGGAATTATTTGAAGCATGACATACAGCAATCTCAGGTCCCAAAATGGTGAAGTGGTTGAGAGATATGGTTTAAGCTTGTTGGCAAGGGAGTGGGGGAGGGGGGTGCATGGTGCATGGGAACGACCTCTGGTGCAAGTCGTCATCACAACTTTCACGAACTACACACTCATCCATACAAGCAGGTATGGCGCTCGCTCAGTGGTCACCTGCTGGTGCGGCCACGCCTCGATGGCGTTACAAATCACCACGCATTCATTACAACAATCACACACACACACACGTAATCAAAACAGGTATGGCGCTCGCTCAGTGGTCACCTGTTGGTGCGGCCGCGCATCAATGGCAAAGACAGCGGCGGCTACATGATTCTGGACACTGGTGCATCTGGATTTGTGATCACACATGCGGCGGCTGTGGACCTTGGACTTGCTTCCTTCGGGGAGCTGTTTGCTGCAAGCATATCAGGGAAGGTGCGTGCACGCCCTGAGTGGCGAGTTTGACTGTGTACGTTGTGTTGGTGAGTGTGCATGTCATCCTGCATATGTTTATGGTATGTCAATACTCCTCTGTATATATAGACCACATTTAGGGAGCTGTTTGCTGCAAGCATCTCAGGATAGGCGCGTGTATGTAGGAGTGTTTATAAGAATGTTGTAAGAATGTGCGTGTACCTAAATGCGTGATTGTGCCTTTGTGGAGGGAAGGGGGAGGGCTGGTGCATGCGGTGGTATTGTTCCTGCTTTCAGCCCAGGCTTTGTTCAAACTTTGACCAATTATTAGGTGCACAGAAAAGAGGAGGAGGTGGGGATTACTGAACTACCTCAGATGTGAATATTCCGGGCGCACTTCCAGTGAGCATGTCCATATGTTTAACACGTCTGCCTGCATCTGCTGCTTGCAAATGCATGGATGCATGACACAGAACATCCCTCCTCGTCATGATACTTAGGAAGACGTGTCCCTTTTTTGAGTTTGTCACGGCAGAGATTGTTGTATCCAGGAATCGTCAATATTGCACGCACCAAATCCCGGATATCACAGCTGATTCCTTGCATGTGAGCAAGAGGAGAATGTAACAAGCCAGCAGATGCACAACATGTTATGTCATTCCTGTGATGAAACAGCGTACACTCACATACACACATACATATATTTTCCACTCACGCGTACAATCTCACACACACACACTCACACACACTCTGCGCAGGTGCAGACCCAGTTTGTGCGTGCCCAAACGTGGGGCCTGGGCCCCCTCAGCATTCACCAGCCCGTCATGATGACCATGGCTTTGGACGGCTTAGTGAGGGGCGGACCGTTGGACGGAGAAGTCATCGGCATCACTGGCTACGACCTGTTTAGGTGCGTGCTTACAAGTTCAGGATAGTGCTTGATCAGCTTAGGCTGGAAGGAGCGTGTAAATTGTTTTATGTCTTGCAATAGGGTCATTGGCTACGACCTGCTTAGGTATGTGCTTACCAGTTCAGGATAGTGCTTGATCAGCTTAGGCTGGAAGGAGCGTGTAAATTGTGTTATGTCTTGCGACGGGGTCACTGGCTACGACCTGCTTAGGTGCGTGCTTACAAATTCAAGATAGTGCTTGATCAGCTTAGGCTGGAAGGAGCGTGTAAATTGTGTTATGTCTTGCAATAGGGTCACTGGCTACGGCCTGCTTAGGTGCGTGCTTGGCTATGATTTTTTCAGGTGCGCGCTTGTCGTAATCAGGATAGGGCCGGCGAGAGCTCTCGTACCGTGTCGTGCAGTGTTGGGTTGATATCACTGAGAGCTGTCAGGATGTGTTTGTGGCTGGTCAATGTTCAATGTTCGATCAGTAACCGGGTTCTCACCTAATCTGACCAATCTCCTCTCCTTATTAGACATTTAAATGCGTCTTGCACAAATGTTCAAAGGCGCACACACACAAGCACACACATACGCAGACGAGCAAACACATGCACACACACATGCACACTCATGCACACACATACACACACGAGCACACGCACACACGCACGCACACGCAACCACACACACACATACACACACACGCACACACACGCACGCACACGCAACCACACACAGGCGTTCCGTGGTCCAGCTGCCCCAGCAGGGCAGCACTGGTGTGATGCACCCTGTGACACGCAGCCAAGGCAGCAGCAGTGGCTACAGCACCAGCAGTAGCAGCATGTGCGACAGCGACAGGGACGGCGGCGGCGACAATGGTGTAGAGGCACGCGACTCAGCAACCACTGCTGCTGGCCTAGAAGCTTCGGCTGTGGCCGTGACCCTGGTGCCTCCCCCTGGTGTGAGTGGCCCCCCGGATGACCTGGCACCTGCCGCAGCAGCAGCGCAGGCAGTGACAGCAGTAGGCGGGTCAACACCAGGGCCTGCACTTGAACAGGTCCATGGCGAGCCTGCGCACGTGCAGGACGGTGGCGAACCTGTGCACGTAGGTATGCAAGGGAGGGCAGATCCTGTGGGGGCTGAGGGTGTGGGTATGCAAGGGGGCCTGTATCCTTTTGAGGGGCCAGGCTCTGTGCAGTGTGAGATAGAGGGTGATGGGGGCAGAGTCGGGGGCCGCAGCCATGGTGGTAGTTGTAGCAGCAGTAGCAGTAGCAGAGGCACTAGTAGCAGCTTAGTTGGGGGTAGCGATGTCAGCAGTGGCAGTAGCTTAGGAGGGGGGGGTAGCAGCAATAGCGAGCGCAGTAGCCACAGCAGCAGCGACAGCTTAGGTAGTGCAGGGGGGAGACGTAGCGATGGTGGTAGCTTGGTAAGGGAAAGTGGGAGTTTAGGTAGTGATATCAAGGATGGCAGTCTCTCTGTAGCAGGTTTAGAGCAGCAGCAGCAGCAGCAACAGCAGCAACAGCAACAGCAGCAACAGCAACAGCAGCAACAGCAACAGAATCCAGGCCAGGCGTCGTCCTCTGATACAATAGTCCAACCCTCTCCAAGCAGCATGACAGATTTAGGAACTGGAAGTAGCAGTAGCGGCAGCAGCAACGGCAGCACGAAACTTAGAAATACAAGCAGCACAAACCTTGCTAGTAATAGCAGCAGTAGCAGCAGTGGCGGTGGCAATGTGGGGAGTAGCGACAGCAGCAGCAGCGGCGGTGGCAATGTGGGGAGTAGCGACAGCAAGGAGGGAAGCAAAAACGTGGGCAGCAGGAGGTCACATGTGAAGACCAAGAAGGCAGCCAGTCCCAGCTCCAGCCGTAACAATGCAGGGTGCCCACAGCAAACTATGCATCTGTACGACCCTGGCCTCTTTTCTGATGCCCTCGCACACAAGTGGCAATGGCACACGTTCAGCATGGTACGTTACTGCAGCTCCTCAGTCTCGGCCTCAGCGCTTGTGTGTGTGTGTGTGTGTGTGTGTGCGC
>Ga0307963_1001284_pt1:0-15000 | contig 19099 bp, 38 predicted proteins | sample OrgLakmetagen594_FD_201829 | JGI IMG/M metagenome (GOLD analysis project Ga0307963, IMG submission 201829) | Saline water microbial communities from Organic Lake, Antarctica - #594 | ecosystem: Environmental > Aquatic > Non-marine Saline and Alkaline > Saline | place: Antarctica: Organic... | reverse complement strand
TTCGCCATGTACCACCAGGTGTGTGTACGTGTGCGTGTGCGTATGTGTGTGTATGTGTCGTGTAGTGTGATCATTTGTGAGTGTGTGTGTGTGTGTGTGTGTGTGTGTGTGTGTTCATGTGCATGGGTGGGTGGGTGGTGAGGCTGTGTGGATAGACGCATGCCTGACAGGTTTTTCTACTAGCTGTGCTTCACAATGAGTTAATACACACCAACACATGCAGCCACACACACATGCATATTTGTAGGGGTGCGCACACATCTACATACTTTTGTCTCCTTCCTTTTGGGTGTGCCCTGCTCATCCTTCTGAAGTGTGCACCTGTTTTGCCCTTGCGTGCACAGAACAGGACAGCACACACACACACACACTCACACACATTTATCATCGCTCCCAGGTGTGCTCTATCAGCCCACCTTTTGCAGAACTGGCTCCAAAAGAGAAGAAGGAGAGGGAGGAGCACGCACGCGAGGTTGCTATGAAAGCAGCTATCGCAGAGATGAAGGTGAGTTAGTTGAAACATGTGTATGTGTGCGTGTGTGTGTTTATGTGTGTGTGCACCATGTGTGTGCACCATGTGTGTGTGCACCATGTGTGTGTGCACCATGTGTGTGTGTGTGGTTATGTGTGTGCGTGATGGATGAATGAGGAGATATGCCGACTAGGCGTCATCAGCATTGATTTGTGAATGTTTGCTTGTGTTTTAAGGCAGGCTGTCCTTCACGTGCAGGCACAGGTTAATAACCGTTTGTGTTGTGCTTTTCACACACGCACAGCCTGTCCTAGGCGTGCAGGCACGCACACACACACACACACACACACTTGCTTCACACACACACACACGCACACACACACAAACACACACACACACACACTTGCTTCACACACACACACACACACGCACGCACGCACGCACACACACACACATACACACACACTTGCTTCACACGCACACACACACACACACTTGCTTCAGACACACACACACACACACGCACACACACACACACGCGCACACACACACAAACACACACACACGCACACACACACACGTGCACACACACAGGTGGTGCCAGAGCCGCTGGCGGACTATGCGGTGCGCCCGGACACACTGAAGAAACTGACCAAGGATGCTGCCCTGAACAAACAAAAACTTGTGGTACGTTCTGTAAGACGAGTGTGTGCTGCTCAAGTACTAAGCCTTTGGTGCACACGTATGCACACGCCTGTGTTTTCGCACCAGCATACAGGACTGCAAACACACACAACCACGTACAATCACACACACACACACTTGCACACACTTGCACACACACACACACACGAACACACACACACACACACGAACGCACACACACACACACACACACACACACACACACACACACACACACGCACGCACGCACATGCACACACACAGAGCTCGAGGGACATTGTGGAGCGAGTGAAAGCGGCAGAGGCCCAAGAGCAGCAGCAGCAGCAGCAGCAGCAGCAAAACACTGGAACTGATGCAGCTGCGGGCACCAGCGCGCCGGCTCTCACGCCAGAAGGTAGGACAGCGGTGTGTTAATTAATTCCACATTTATGGGGATGCTGCAATTGTTTTTAAGGCATTCTGAGGCTCCATTGGACGCGTGTTCTGGGGCGTTTTTGAGGCGTTTTTGAAACCTCAATTTGAGGCAGCCGGCATGCATTTGTGGACGCTATATTAAGACTGATGAGGACGCTATATTAAGAGTGCAATGTCCATCTAGGCACGTTGGAGAATTTCTGTTGACCTCTGACTTGCGAGGGTGCTTAACAAGGGAACTCCATGTGCTGTGCGTGGATGTTTATTTCTTATAATAAAAAGATGCACAGCAAAGAGCCCACGCACACACACACGCACACACGCACACACACACACACACACACACACACACACACACACACACACGCACACACACACACGCACACACGCGCACACACGCACACACACAAACACATGCACACATACACGCACACGCACGTACACATACACACACATACACTAAAACAGAGGCCGAGGGTGAAGGAGAGGGTGTAAAAAGGCAAAGGCAGTGCATACACACACACACACACGTACACATACACACACACACATACACACACACACATACATACACACAAACACACACACACACACAAACACACACAGCAGAGACCAAGGTTGCAGGAGAGGGTGGTAATGGCAAATCCAGTGGCGCCTGCTCACCCAAACCAGAGGAAGGCACCTCTGGAGCAGGCAGCAAGCAGCAGCAGCAGCAGCAGCAGCAAGGCAGTGCACTGGCACAACTGCTCCTGTCTGAAGCGCGCTCTGCGCACATCGCCAACCTGCAGGTGCGTGTTTGCAAAAGCTGTTTCTTCCGTCTGAGTGCCTCGTTTCGTATTCTTGAGTGCCTAGTTTGAACCGACGCAACCAACTTTGGTAGCCTCTTATTGACGTGTGACCTTGGCCGCCTTTCGATGTGCTTAATCTGTCGGTCGCCCACTCTACTGACATATGCACACCACACAGACAGCAATGAGCTCACCACAGATGGCACCCCACTCTTCTGACACATGCACACCACACAAAACAGCAATAACCCCCACAGATGGCAGCCCATAGTGCTCACAATCTGCTCTCCACACAAAACAGCAATGAGCTCACCACAGATGGCAGCCCACTCTACTGACATATGCACACCACACAAAACAGCAATAAGCCTCGACAGATGGCAGCCCATAGTGCTCACAATCTGCTCTTCACACAAAACAGCAATAAGCTCACCACAGATGGCAGCCCACTCTACTGACACATGCACACCACACAAAACAGCAATAAGACTCCACAGATGGCAGCCCATAGTGCTCACAATCTGCTCTTTACACAAAGCAGCAATGAGCTCACCACAGATGGCAGCCCACTCTTCTGACACATGCACACCACACAAAACAACAATAAGCTCACAAACGGAACCACACTAGCTTCCCCCCACACCACCCACAAACTTAACCACACTAACTTAACCGCACAAAATCAACCACACACACTTAGCTAACGACACAAGCGTCGCTGCCATATATTTTTTGTTTCCATCTGTATCATGTTTCATGAGGCAAAAGGTGTTTGACAAAAGTCGTAGGGACTGCGCATTTTGCAACGCGCGTGCAGGTTTGAATTCAGACAAGAGGCTTTGTGCAGGCAGGGGAGGGGGGATATGTATAGGGAACGCATATCCCTCTCATATTATACACATAACCATACCGAAAAATAATGATCATAGAATTAAATATCATAATGAGCCTTAATAGGAGCAGGACCACCACACGTGCGCGTGTGCACACGTCTGCTGGCAGGCAAGCTGCAGACCACAGAATGGTGTAGCAAAGGAAGCTAAGTTGAACAGTGACACAAATTAAGTACGAGCGCACTGATCTAGGCACGCCACGCGTGTGTGTGTGTGTGAGAGTGTGTTTGTGTGTGTGTGTGTGTCTCTGTGTGTATGCACGCCTGCAGGGGGGCAGGCCACAGGCCAGGAAGAGTTGTGAAGATGAGATGAGGGCTTAGGATCACCACAAACTGCATACTGACGCACTTATTTACTGGCGCACTTCTTTATGGACACACTTATTTACTGACGCACTTATGCATGGACGTCACGCGCGCGTGTGTGCGTGTACACATATGCAGGGAGGAAAGGCTGCCAATCAGATGGCTGCAATGATGGGAGGCGGGTGGGGAGGCGGTGCACCTTTGGGCCAAGAGGGTGTTGTGTTTGCCACACGGCCTGTGAGGAAGGAGAAGACGCTGCCTGCATGGTGCGTGTGTGTTTTTGTTTGTGCTCTGCGTTATGTGTGTGTGCATGCGTGTGTTTGGGTGTGTCCTGGTGGTGCTGTGTTTGCCACACAGACTGTGAGGAAGGAGAAGATGCTGCCTGCATGGTGCGTTTGTGTTTTTGTTTGTGCTCTGCGTTGTGTGTGTGTGTGCATGCGTGTGTTTGGGTGTGTCGTGGTGGTGCTGTGTTTGCCTCACAGACTGTGAGGAAGGAGAAGATGCTGCCTGCATGGTGCGTGTGTGTTGATTTGTTTGTGCTCTGCATTATGTGTGTGTGTGCATGCGTGTGTTTGGGTGTGTTGTGGTGGTGCTGTGTTTGCCACACGGCCTGTGAGGAAGGAGAAGATGCTGCCTGCATGGTGCGTGTGTGTTGATTTGTTTGTGCTCTGCATTATGTGTGTGTGCATGCGTGTGTTTGGGTGTTTGTGGTGGTGCTGTGTTTGCCACACGGCCTGTGAGGAAGGAGAAGATGCTGCCTGCATGGTGCGTGTGTTGATATGTTTGTGCTCTGCAATATGTGTGTGTGTGTGTGCATGCGTGTGTTTGGGTGTGCTGTGGTGGTGCTGTGTTTGCCACACGGCCTGTGAGGAAGGAGAAGATGCTGCCTGCATGGTGCGTGTGTGTTGATTTGTTTGTGCTCTGCAATATGTGTGTGTGCATGCGTGTGTTTGGGTGTGTTGTGGTGGTGCTGTGTTTGCCACACGGCCTGTGAGGAAGGAGAAGATGCTGCCTGCATAGTGCGTGTGTGTTGATTTGTTTGTGCTCTGCATTATGTGTGTGTGCATGCGTGTGTTTGGGTGTTTGTGGTGGTGCTGTGTTTGCCACACGGCCTGTGAGGAAGGAGAAGATGCTGCCTGCATGGTGCGTGTGTGTTGATTTGTTTGTGCTCTGCATTATGTGTGTGTGTGTGTGTGCATGCGTGTGTCTGGGTGTGTTGTGGTGGTGCTGTGTTTGCCACACAGCCTGTGAGGAAGGAGAAGATGCTGCCTGCATGGTGCGAGCGTGTGTGTGGTTGTGTGTGCTCTGCATGCGTGTGTGTACGTGTGTATGGGTATGTGTAGGGTTGGCCAGAACCGTTTATATACACCGTATACATATGGACCGTATATATGGTGGTTTCTCTGCCAAGAATACCGTATATACACCGTATACACATGGTCCTGGCCAACCTTAGGTATGTGATGGTGGTGCTGTGTTTGCCGATTATTTGGTAGGAAGGGACAAGTGCTGCCTCCATTCGAGCCCCACATGTGCGATGGTGCACGCTTGGCAGGCATGTGCGATGGTGCACGCTTGGCAGGCATGTGCGATGGTGCACGCTTAGCAGGCATGTGCGATGGTGCACGCTTGGCAGGCATGTGCGATGGTGCACGCTTGGCAGGCCCCACATGTGCAATGGTGCACGCTTGGCAGGCTCTGTGTTTTTTGAGGGGTGGGGTGGGTCAGGGTGGGGTGGGAATGGGGTGGGAGTGAGAGTGAGAGTGAGAGTGAGAATAGGTGCTCGTTTGGGCGCGTTAAGCATGTATCCTTTTAAGTGTAGAAGGTGTATGTGAGTTGCGTGCGTGTGCGTGTGCGTGTGAGGTAAGGATGTGTTTTGCTCTGCCATGCAGCCAAAAAGGGGGAATATGCTGATGTGCACGATTGAAACACTGTTTTGTCCTTCACATGCACTCACACGTGTATGCACACAAATTATACACACACACAAATGTGCACGTGCACAAATACACACACACAAACAAACACACACACAGACAGATGCACACACACACATACACACACACACACACACACAAATGTGCACATGCACAAATACACACGCAAACACACACAAACAAGTACACACACACAAACACACACACACACACACGCACACACGCACAATCATACACACATGCAGGTGGAACCGCTGCTGTGATGAGTCCCTCCTCAGAGGAGCCTCCGTGCGTGGAGTGCACCCACCAAAGGAAGCGGTGCGTAGGGTCAAGTGTCAGATAGCATATATATATATATGTCTGATATGTCTGATGAAGGGAACAGAAAAAGGAGGTGGTATGATCAATGAATAATCATTTAAAGGAGTGCACCCACCGACGGTTGTGTGAAGTGTCAGATAGTGTGTATGTCTGATAAAAGGAAAAGAAAAAGGAGGTGGTATGATCAATGAATATTCATTTAAAGGAGTGCACCCACCGAAGGAAGCGGTGCGTACGGTCAAGTGTCAGATAGTGTGTGAATGTGTCTGATAAAGGGAAAAGAAAAAGGAGGTGGTATGAAAAATGAAGAATCATTTAAAGAAGTGCACCCACCGAAGGAAGCGGTGTGTACGGTCAAGTGTCAGATAGTGTGTGAATGTGTCTGATAAAGGGAAAAGGAGGAAGTGGTATGATAATTGAATGATCATTTAAAGGAGTGCACCCGAAAAAGAGAGTGGTGTGTGTCTGATAAAGAGAACAGGAAGTGGTGCCATCAATGATTGCATTATTGAAAGGAGTACCCCTGCCAAAGGAAGCAGTACGTGTGTGTGTGTGTTGTGTAGTTGTCTGAATGCCATGAACGCACCAAAGGAAGTAAGCTGTTGGCAGTGTGAAATAACTTTCCACTATTTTACCTTTCTTGACAATTGCACACGCACGTAGGCAAGCATCTGTGTGAGCACACACACACACACACACACACACACACACACACACACACACACGCACACACGCACACACACATACACAAACACATGCACACATACACGCACACACACACACACGCACACACACACAATCACACACACACACATGCCCACACATGCACACTCACCCGCAGGTGGAGTTCAGCCTGCGTGAACCCTCTTTGGGCCTTTCTTCTGTTGTAGTCCCTGGCAATGATGAGGACTCAGGAGAGGCAGGGGCGGTTGCTCGTGGTGCTGCTGCGGCTGCACTGGTAGGTTTGCAACATGCATGTGTGTGTGTGTGTGTGAGCATGTCGTGTGTGTGTATATGTGTGTGTGTGTGCGCGCGCGTGTGCATGTGTGTTTGTGTACACGTGTGCATCCATCAAGGTGGGTGTGTGGGTGTGGGTGTGCATGTGTGGTGAATGGATGGGTAAGTGTTGGTGTGGATCTTTTTAAGTGTGCAACACTCTCCAAAACAGAGACGCTGCACACACAAACACAAACTGACACACACTGACACAATGATACACGCACACTGATACACACACTGACACACACACACTGACACACACTGATACACACACTGACACAAACACACTGACACACACACACACACTGACACACACTCATATACAAACTGTTACACACACACTGATACACACACTGACACACACTGACACACTGTCACACACTAACACACACACTGATACACACACACTGACACACACACTGACACACACACACTGACACACACACACACTTGTTCATATAGGGTGAAGTGGGCAAGAACCTGATCAACAAGGCAAAGAAGGAAGAGCTGTGCGTGGTGCTTAAAACAGGCCACAGGGTCAACACACAGATATACAGTGCAAAAGGTGAGTTGTCTTTGCGTGCCGGTGCATGCGTGTGTTTGTGTGTGTGCGCATGTGTGTGTGCGTGTGTTTATGTTTGTGTTAAGCATAAAGAGCTGTGTACGTTGATCAAAACAGGCCACGGGGTCAACACGTAACTTACGGTGCTAAAGTTGGGTATAGGTAATCATGCGCATGTGCACGTGCACCTGTGTGTAAGTCCTGCGCAAAAGTGTGTATAATTCCGCTCATGCATCCGCGTAAACCTTCCCACCTCCCCCCACGCGCGCGCACACACACACACACACACACACACACACATACACACACACACACACAAACACACGCACACGCACACACACACGCACACACACACACACACGCACACACGCACGCACACACACACACACACACACACACACACACACACACGCACGCACGCACGCACGCACGCGCGCACGCGCACACACACACACACGCACACGCACACGCACATGCACATGCACACACGCGCACACGCACACTCACACTCACACGGCCAGGTGGAGACGTGCCCTTGCCTGATGGCTTGCTGTACTACCGACAGAACCTGAACCCCAAGGGCACTGTGCTGATGCACCCCCCTCGGATGCCTGCACCCCCTCCTGCCGTGAAAGCTGCCCCCTCACCCTCGCAGACCCCCGCACCCCCTGGTATGTGTGTTGGTAGTAGCAGCGTGTGTTTGTGTGGGTGTGTGGGTGTGGGTGTGGGTGTGTGGGTGTGGGTGTGGGTGTGTGGGTGTGAGTATGGGTGTGTGGGTGTGGGTGTGGGTGTGGGTGTGGGTGTGAGTGTGAGTGCAAATGTGTGGGTGCATGTGAATGTGCGTGTGGGGTGCATGTGAGTGAGTGTGTGAGTTTGTTGGCACAAATGATTGTACGCGCAAATGTGTGGGTGCATGTGGATGTGTGCGTGTGTGGGTGCATGTGAATGTGTGTGTGTGGGTTCATGTGAGTGAGTGTGTGAGTTTGTTGGCACAAATGACTGTACGCGCAAAAAGAGGCAATGTAGATTGAATGCAGAAGCTCCGATACTCTTGCAGGCACCCGCACTCATTATTAGACCCTCGCATGGCATACGTAACGGCATCAACGCGCAAAGCCTCTGTTTGACTTGGGAGCGAATTGCAGGCACTTTTCATCCTTTTACCTTCAGTGTGAGGTTGCCTTTTTGTGTACATGTGTATGTGTATCACATTGTGCATCTTTTTGTTTCTGTGTACATCTGTGTGTACCTCTGTTTACATACGTGTGTGTCTGTGTGCCTCTGCGTACGTCTGTGAGTATTTGTGTACCTCTGCTTATGTCTATGTTCCTCTTTGTCTGCGTACGTCTGTGTGTATTTGTGTACCCCTGTGTACGTCTGTGTATGTCTGTGTACCTCTGTTTACATCTACATACATCTGTGTGTATCTTGCAGTTTTGCGTATATGTATACATACGTGTGCATCTTTGTGCCTCTGTGTACGTCTCTGTGTATTTGTGTACCTCTGTTTATGTCTATGTTCCTCTTTGTCTATGTACGTCTGTGTGTATTTGTGTACCTCTGCTTATTTCTATGTTCCTCTTTGCCAATGTACCTCTGCTTATGTCTGTGTGCCTCTATGTGCATGAGCCTCTATTCATGTCTGTGTACCTCTGTGTACATCTGTGTGTATTTGTGTACCTCTGCTTATATCTATGTTCCTCTTTGTCTATGTGCCTCTATGTGCATGAGCCTCTATTCATGTCTGTGTACATCTGTGCCTCCTTATTAACATATATGTGCCTCTTTGTGAACGTCTGTGTACCCCTGTGTTTCAGCATACGTGCATCTGTGTGTATGTGTGTGTACGCCTGTGTGCATACATCTGTGTGCATATATGTACATCTGTGCGTATATGTGTACGTACACCTGAGTGCATACATCTGTGTGTATATGTGTACGTGTGCTGTGCACGTCTGTCAGTGTCTCAACAAACGTGCATCTGTGTGTGTGTACGCCTGTGTGCATACATCTGTGTGTATATATGTACATCTGTGCGTATATGTGTACGTACACCTGAGTGCATACACCTGTGTGTATGTGTGTGTGCATACATCTGTGTGTATATGTGTACATCTGTGCGTATGTGTGTACGTACGCCTGTGTGCATACATCTGTATGTAAGTATGTGTGTGTGTACGTACGCCTGTGTACGCCTGTGTATGTGTACGTACGCCTGTATACGCCTGTGTTTCAACAACCGTGTTTCAACAACCGTACATCTGTGTGTATATGTGTACGTACGCCTGTGCACGCCTGTGTACGTCTGTCTGTGCTTCAACAACCCTACGTCTGTGTGTAAACGTGTACGTACGCCTGTGCACGCCTGTGTACGTCTGTCTGTGCTTCAACAACCGTACATCTGTGTGTATACGTGTATGTACGCCTGTGTGCATACATCTGTGTGTATATGTGTACATCTGTGCGTATATGTGTACGTACGCCTGTGTACGCCTGTGTTTCAACAACCGTGCATGACACACGCATTGCTCAGGCCCTTCTTCCAGCCAGCAGGCCACCCCCGGTTTCTCAACCTTGCCCCCCCTATCTGTGGCTCCCCCAGAGGTGGAGGCGGTCATCGACGTATACCAAGTGGGTATGCGTGTGGTGTTTGTGGTTGTGGTTGTGTGTGTTTGTGTGTGTGTTTGTGTGCATGTGTGTCTGTGTGTGTGTGTGCAAGTGTGTGTGTATGTGTGTGTAAGTGTGTATGTGTACCCATGGATTTGTTACGTAGAGGCAGATTTGTGTAGTGTGTTGTATATTATGTGTATATGCAATGTTTTATCAAAAAACAATATAATGATTACATATGCACATCATTCATCATGCACACATTCAGCCAAGGGATGATTGATTTTGCTCCAATATTGTATACACAAAGCGAATTGCAAACTTCTCAGCAAAATGCAAGTTCCTCAGTGTACAAAATGCAAACTCCTCAGCGTAATGCGCGCTTCTTAGTTAAGGAATTGCAAGTTCATCAGCAAACGGATTGCAAGTTCCTCAGCGTCAAATCTGTGCCCTTGTTCCATATGCTCTAGAGCTCACCATTAAAAAGTGGTGTGCGTGCACACAGGCTCTTCACACGTACGCACACACACACACACATACACACACACACACACGTGCACACACACACACATACAAACACATACACTCACCCATGTATATATTATATATGTTATAAACCTACTTCAATTTCCAAAACATGATCCAGCTCTTAGCAATACACACACACGCGCACACACACACACGCACACACACACACACACACACGCACACACACACAAACACACACACGCACACGCACACGCACGCACACACACAGACACACACACACACACACACACGCACACACACACGCACACGCGCACACACACACACACACCTTTTTGCCTTGCTCCCTGGCAGAAGCACTTCCTTCTTTGCTTGCACGCAGAACTTCCCCTATCCCCAGCGAGAAGGATCTGGGCTTGGTTGTGAGGTGCTGCTGAAATTTAAAGGTTACACTGCAGACCTGCACACTTGGGTACCCCTGGACAATGCAAAGGTGTGTGTGGGTGTAGGTATGGGTGTGAGGGTGAGGGTGGGGTTGGGGTTTTTAAGTGAGGGTTAGGTTGTGGGGTGGGTGAGGGTGTGGTTGAAGGTGTGGGTTTGGGTTTGGGGTGCATGTCAATGTGGGTGTGAGTGTGAGTTGGGGTGGGGGGTGGGGGTGAGGGTGTGGTTGTAAGTGAGGGTGTAAGTGTGGGTGAGGGTGAGGGTGTGAGTCTGGGTGTGGGTATAGGTGAGGGTGTGGGTGTGTGGGTGTAAGTGTGGATGGAGGTGAGGGTGTGGGTGTAAGTGCGGGTTTGGTTTTGGGTGTGGGTGTTAGTGTGACGGTGAGGATGTGGGTGTGAATGTGGGTGTCGGTGTATGTGGGTGCGGGCGCGCATATGTGTGTGCATGGGTGTGTGTTTGGGTGTGTGTGTGTGTGTGTGCCTGCTGTTAATGCTTAGATTCAAAGCCACAGGCAAGCGCGCGCGCACGCACACACACACACACACTCTCTCACACACACACACGCACACACACACACACAAACACACACACACACACATGTGTGTATATACACACACATTCATGTATATATAATATGTATACACACACACAGATATATATACACGCGCACGCATGCATGCAGGCTGTGCTAGGCAGGACCAATCTGCTGGATGCCTACCACAAAGCCTGCAACCGCCTCAGCAACGCGCTGGAGGCAGAACGAAAGGCTGCAGGTGAGTTTGTCAGACTGTGTTTTATGGTGTGTAACATATGGTGAGTTAGTCAGACTGTTTTTCATGGTGTGTATGTGCGTGTGTGTGTGTGTGTGTGGTTTTTCGGTTTGCGTTTGGGTGGCAGATGTGTGATGTAAGTGGATGTTGGGTCTGTGCATGCATGCATGTACGTGTGTGTGTATGTGTGGATGTTGGGTCTGTGCGTGCATGCATGTACGTGTGTGTGTGTGAGTGGATGCTGGGGACAGCAGGATACTCGTATTCCCGCCCTATCACACACGCACACACACACACCCACACACACAAACACACACACACACACACGCACGCACAAACACACACACGAACACAAACACACACACACACACACTCACACACATACAAACACAGGCTCTTCCCATTTCACTGGCTTTCCTGGCCCCTTATCTGGGTACAAAGTAGATCGTACCCCCCTCCCCTCACAGGGCCCCTACAAACTCTCACCGGTACGTGTGTATATGTATGTGTATGTGTGTGCATGTTTGTGTGTGACTCTTTGTGTGTGCATGTGAATGTGTGTGCGTGTGCATGTGTGGGTTTGCGTGTGCGTGTGTGTGTGCGTGTTTGTGTGTGTGTTTGTGCGCGTGTCCAATTAAAGCGCCGTAATGCTAGTCAAGCGGTTGGGCACCGTTGCGTCTACACACACACACATACACACACACACACACACACACACACACACGCACGCACACACATACACACACACGCACACAGCCTCACTGGAGCGCCCTGGTGAACGTTCTGGTCAAGCGCTTGGGCACTGTGATTCGAGTCACTTGCGAAGGGGATCAGCACCAGCCCAAGGACAAGGACTGCGTGGTGCCCTTGGTGCGTGTGTGTGTGCTTGTGCACGTGCATGTGTGTGTGTGTTGATGTGTGTGTGCGTGATGTTGGGATGACAGCAAAGGTTGTTTGATGGCTAATGATCGGTTAACTGTAATTTTTTAGCATCAAACAGTGGTGCCGTTTCTGCGTGTTGATGGCCAATGGTCGGTTGGCTGCAACTTTGCACGATCAAGCATGGGTGGCTGGGTGGTGCCGTTTTTGCGTATTGATGGCCAATGGTCGATAGGCTGTAAATTTGCAACATCAAACATGGGTGGCTGGGTGGTGCCGTTTCTGCGTGTTGATGGCCTTTAGTTCGTTGGCTGTAAGTTTGCAACATCAAACATGGGTGGCTGGGTGGTGCCATTCGTGCGTGTTGGTGGCCAATGGTCGATAGGCTGTAACTTTCCAACATCAAATATGGGTGGCTGTAAGTTTGCAACATCAAACATGGGTGGCTGGATGGTGCCGTTGGCGTGTGCTGGTGGCTGTGAGCGTACATATTATGTGCACAGCTGCATTCAGTGTTATCATGATCAGAGCAAGCTTCATATGCACAGCTGCATATTTAATGTTATCATTATCAGATCAAACTTTAGTGTATCATGATCAGGGCAAGCTTCATATGCACAGCTGCATATTTCATGTTATCATGATCAGAGCAAGCTTGTACAGATTATATGCACAGCTGCATTCAGCGTGTCATAATCAGAGCAAGCTCGTACAAATTATATGCACAGCTCCATTCGGTTTAATCATGATCAGAGCAAGCTTTAGTGAATCATGATCAGAGCATAGTGTAGCAAGCTGCATGTAGTGTTATCATGATCAGAGCAAGCTTCATATGCATAGTGTAGCAAGCTGCATTAAGTGTGCCTTGATCCATGATCAGAACAAGCTTCCTGAAGGGAGACAGCTTTAACCCAAGGACAAGACTGTGTGGCGCCAGAGGAGCGTACAGATTATATGCACAGCTGCATACAGTGTTATCGTGTTATCACAAGACTGTATGGCGCCAGTGGAGCGTACAGATTATATGCACAGCTGTATACAGTGTTATCGTGTTATCACAAGACTGAGTGGCGCCAGTGGAGCGTACAGATTATATGCACAGCTGCATACAGTGTTATCGTGTTATCACAAGACTGTGTGGCGCCAGAGGAGCATACAGATTATATGCACAGCTGCATACGGTGTTATCACAAGACTGAGTGGCGCCAAAGGAGCGTGCTGATTATATGCACAGCTGCATACAGTGTTATCGTGTTATCACAAGACTGTGTGGCGCCAGAGGAGCGTACAGATTATATGCACAGCTGCATACGGTGTTATCACAAGACTGAGTGGCGCCAGAGGAGCGTATCTTAGTGTGCTGATGGCAGTGACGTGGCTACAGGGGAAGACAGCCTGCATGCATCTTTTTGTTTTTGCGCCCAAGCACATGCACACACACACACATACACACTCACGCCCACGCACGCTCACACTCTCACACACATGCACGCAAACACACATTACACGCATACACATGTACACACACAAACACACACCCCCACACACATGCACGCAAACACACATTACATGCACACCCATACACACTCACTCCCACACAGACACACACAGACACACAGACACTACACACACACAACACACACACACACAGCCCACGCCTGCGTCGACTAGAGGGAGCCATTATATGCCACAGCGGCAGACGCAGCTCAGCCCTATCAAGCAGCCACAGGTGTGTGTTTGTTTTTAATTGTGCAGTGTGTTTTGTTTTCGATTGTGTGGGTGTGGGTGTGGGTGTGGGTGTGGGTGTGAGTGGGGGTGGGTTGCTGGATGTGGGTTGCTGGGTGGGGGTGGGGGTGGGGGTGGGTTGCTGGATGTGGGTTGCTGGGTGTGGGTGGGGGTGGGGGTCAGTGGTTGGGTGGCCGTGGTGGGGGTGCGTGAGTGTTTGAGTGAATGGGTGCTGGTGCAGGCCCAGACGTTGGTGTGTGGTAGCCTGCATGCCTTTTCTGTGTGAGGGAGATTGTTGGAATCAATGCAAATCTGTTTTTCATCTGTATAATCCGTAATAATATAATTGGAGATTGTAGGGTTGGCCAAAACCGTATAAATACGGTGTACATACGGTAATTTTGGCAGGAAAATCACCAAATTTTTGGTCATATACGGTGTATATATACGGTTTTGGCCAACTCTAGGAGATTGCTAGCAATTAGGTTCAGTTATGGGAAGGGTTGCAGCGCTGTGCGGTCTGCTGTGTTCTAACTAGGGCTCCTGGCACCACCACCCCCACCCTCCCCCCCCACACATACACACACTCACACACACACACACGCACACACACCTACTTACAAATACATCTACACACACTGAAATTCCAACCCCTGTCGTTGCGCTCACGCAATCAAACACACACACGCATGCGCACACACACACGCACACACA